>Ga0307963_1000064_pt1:0-2500 | contig 56633 bp, 76 predicted proteins | sample OrgLakmetagen594_FD_201829 | JGI IMG/M metagenome (GOLD analysis project Ga0307963, IMG submission 201829) | Saline water microbial communities from Organic Lake, Antarctica - #594 | ecosystem: Environmental > Aquatic > Non-marine Saline and Alkaline > Saline | place: Antarctica: Organic... | reverse complement strand
TGTATACGCTCAAAGTGTGTATACGCTCACAGTGTGTAAATGCTCACGGTGTGTATACGCTCACAGTGTGTATACGCTCAGAGTGTGTATAAGCTCACAGTGTGTATATGCTCAAGGTGTGTATACGCTCGCAGTGTGTATACGCTCGCAGGTGTGTGTAAGCAGGTGTCACCTTCAAGCAAGTGTGTATATGTGTATACGCTCACAGTGCTGAAGCTAGGCGCACTCACTGTCAAGCAAGTGTGCACACGCAGAGCGCTGATGCAAAGTCCTGACAGTCTTGCTTTCAAAATGGTACAAAGCGCTGATGCAAAGTCCTGACAGTATTGCCTTTAATTAGACAGTATTGCTTCCAAAAGGTGCAAAGTGCTGATGCAAAGTCCTGACGGTATTTCTTCCAATCAAACGATATTGCTTCCAAAAAGGTACAAAGTGCTTGCTGATGCATGAATGAGACTGAATCACTGTCGAATAGGTGCAAATACGCACAGCATTGAATTAAAGTCCTTGACGGTATTGCTTTTAAACAGGTGCAAAATGCCAGAGAGGGTTATCTGAGGCCAAAAATGGGTATACTTTTTGCATGTTGCATGCTCCTAGGGCAGGTGGCCATAACTTGCAGGTTTCAAGCTCAGCTCTGCTATGTAGATTCCAATGCAGCTAAGCTTGAAACACGCAAGTTACGGCCACCTGCCTCAGCAGCCGCGGCGTGAACCCTACTTTTTGAGCAGCCATATGCTGTATCTGACCAGCCAGCGCACCAAACTGAGTGATGTTTGGTGTTTTCAAGTCCTTATAATAAATAAAAATCAAGATCATTGCAAGAAAAATAGAGCAAAATAACTAAGTCGTTGGTGAGATATGCAGATTAATGTGCCATTCCCCCCCGGAAAGCACCCATCCAGGGTACAGGTGCACGACGTGTGCTTTTAGTCCTGTCATTCTGTAGGCAGGGCGATTTGTCTAAATCTGAGCACATGCTCGGGTAGCTTATAAAGTCAAAGTTAGTTTGAAGCTAGGTTGGGTCCAATTTGATGAAGTCACGTGTGAGTAGCTGCACCTTTCATGCAAAAAGGAGCATGTTTTGGCTTTTGCCCAGATAACCCACTCTGGCGAAATGCAACACAAAGTTCTAGATTGTATTGGTTTTTAGGTTCAAGGTTCAAGTAGGTGCGCACATGCAGAGTGCTGATCATGCTGGTCGCACTTCTTTACATGGATGCTGGTTCGCTCAACCCATTTCTTCTCTTTGTCCCCTTGTGTACAACACAACATTTGCCCTAGTCATATATTGTAGGCACCGTCTTACTAGCTGCGTCATGTCCCTAATTCCAATATCTTTTGTCTGCATCAGCTTTGACGTTCACAGCACTCTGTTCCGTCTCTGTTGTCCCCTCTAAATTTTCTCTCCTTCTGTTCTCCCTTCCAAGTCAAGCAACACGCCCACCTCTGTTGACCCCACGCAACTGCCCTCAGGCCATGCTGGAGAAGCTGGTGTGGATCAGCGCTATCATGGTTCTAGGTGCCTACCATGGTGCGTCTGCCACCTTTTTTAAAGGGTAAAACTGTGCAGGCAGTAAAAACTGTTCCTACTAATAACCGAGGAGCCACGCAGGTACCTGGTATCATAAAACTCCTCCACCACAAGAAAAAGGGGGATTTTATGGGATGATGAGGATATCATCTTCTTTGATTGCCCTCAAAACACTGAATATCAACTTCAGTAGGTGAACCCTCGTGTTCTTTCACTTGCGTCTGCAATTAAGTCGTAAGGTTTCAACCTAGAAGTCAAAATTAGCATCCAAGTCCTGTCCTGAACTGTCGTCAAATTTCCTGGAGTGTACTGGCCCTTGGACAAGATTAAAAGTAAAAGGGAGCAGTGAGCAGATTGATGCATGAACTGCGTCTCTCCTATTCTTTCGCCCCTTTATATCTCACGCCTAACACCCTACAAAAATCCTAAAGGACACATATCTTTGTCCCTATGTAGCACGTTTTCCACCAATTCATTCGTTTACTCGTTTGTTCACTCGTTCGTTCATTCAATCATTCATTCATTCATTCATTCATTCATTCATTCATTCATTCATTCATTCATTCATTCATTTGTCGTTCGTCGTTCGTTCGTTCATTCGTCGTTCGTTCGTTTGTTCGTTCATTCATTCATTCATTCATTCATCCCAATGGATCAACCCAAACAAGCCCCACTACATCCTGTGTACCAGTGTTTCTTTTAAGGATTATGTAAAACCTTGATTTCATGTCACCCCTCAATCTGGAAATTTGTGGAAACCTGCTCATAATATTTTTCTTTTGCTGCCCCATCCCGCCGAGATGAGGCCTGCGGCGTTTGGTGTTATGTAAGTCAACTGTAAGTTGTGAGGAAGCATTTGCATCAGCACAGGAAGTTTGTAATTGTATGTTAGGCAAACTGCTCATTCTGAGTTGTTCATCTATTTAATCTCACGGCGCTTCTTAGCTCTGAGCCAGGGGGGGGGGG
>Ga0307963_1000043_pt1 | contig 64381 bp, 75 predicted proteins | sample OrgLakmetagen594_FD_201829 | JGI IMG/M metagenome (GOLD analysis project Ga0307963, IMG submission 201829) | Saline water microbial communities from Organic Lake, Antarctica - #594 | ecosystem: Environmental > Aquatic > Non-marine Saline and Alkaline > Saline | place: Antarctica: Organic Lake... | reverse complement strand
TGGGGTGGGGTGGGGTGGGGAGGGGAGGGGAGGGCGCCTTCAAATATTGGGGGACTGATTCGACTTTTTGGTTTTAGACAAGCCGAATTGATGCGGCGGTGTCGGGCATTGATGAGCATACAGGGGTCTTACTGTGGATACCAATTACATTATACTTTTTGTGCTGCTCTGTTTCAGCACCTACCAGGAGGTCCCATGGCAGACACAAACTTGCAGTCATCAATGCGGCGGAAGGCGTTCTGTCGGTCATACCAACCCCCATGGTCCATATACTGCCGCAGCAGCTCGATGGGCGGCTGAGCACCAAAGTGCTCCAGCTGCGTGGTATGTGGTGTGTAAAGAGAGACATGACAAGAGATTGTGAAGATACTGCCGCAGCACCTATATGGGCGGCTGGGCACCAAAGTGCTCCAGCTGCGTGGTATGTGGTGTGTGGTGAGAGACATGACAGGATGAGATTGTGAACATACTGCCGCAGCACCTATATGGGCGGCTGGGCACTAAAGTGCTCAGCTACGTGATCTGCAGTTGACAAATGGCACATGAGCCCATGAAGCAAAAGGTTATTCCATCATACATGCTCATTATCTCTCTTCAGAAACTCACACAAAGGACGTCAGCCATTGACCCAAGGGCCTGCTGAACGCTAATAATGCTGGCACGCATACAACATTTCTTTTTTGATTTCCTAATTTTGGCAGGCATTTCTGATTGGGACAATGTCCGCCTTTTGAGAAATAATGTGGATGGTGTTTTGCACGGACGATGATTGTTCCCTCACCTGAGGCATATTGAGGTCGTCCACAAAAATGACGGCTTGCTTGCCCAGGCTGGGGCCAAACACACCCTTTTGACGTCTATCCAGCTTGGAGTCAATGAGATGCTGCAATGTATATTTGCAGTGAGTGGAGCGTTCAGGTCATTGTATCATTTAAGTGACACCAACGTAACGTGCTGCACTACACGGTGCACATTGTGAAGCTCAATCAAGACAAGGTGGTCTGAAAACCCACAGCGCACGCAAAGCACTCGAGGTGGTTGATTGAAACACTAATCAAAGCAAACAACCCAATACACTTCGAAGCAAGAGCCTAAGAAAAGCAGTATATGCACCGCATTTGAGCGGCATGACCATTTATGGTAGGGTACTTGGGTCTTTATGTGAGCAGTGCGTCCAACATGTTGCAATTTAACATTAGGAGCAACATTAAACAGGTAAATAATGCTGTCAAAAAAGGGCCAGAGAGCAAATCCTCTTTGAGGTTGACAATCCCTGAAATTGCATCACTCCAAACAGGAACATGCAATCAGTTTTAATACCAGCTCACTACGCCATTTGCACACCTGCACCATGTTTGCTGTGGTCTGTGCAGAGAGGCCCACCATGTTGGCATGGACACCAAAAACACGAGAGCATTCTCCAGCATTCAACACGCACCTGCACCATATTTGCGGTGGTCTGTGCAGAGAGGCCCACCATATTGGCATGGACACCATAAACACGACAACATTCTCCAGCATTCAACACGCACCTGCACCATGTTTGCTGTGGTCTGTGCAGAGAAGCCCACCACATTGGCAGGCGCGTAGACCTCGGGATCCAGGCGATTTAAAAAGCTGGCCACAAGGACGCTCTTGCCCGTGCCTGAGCGCAACAATGTGTTCATAGACGGTCTGCGTGATTAGGTATCATCAGAACCTGCTTCACAGCAATTAACTTGATCATAAATGGTCTTTGGCCATGCCAGAGTGCATATTTGCCAGTGCATATTTGCCAGAGTGCATATTTGCCAGGGTGTTTGGACAGCGGTAAACAACAGGCTGTCCTTTTTTAAAACTAGCTTTTTTTAATTGATGCGTTTGATGTTTGCAACTTCCGTACGTCACAGCACCTGATGGCCCAGCAAGCAGGACTGGCTGGCCTTTCTCTACCCTTAGGGCTTATAGACGTTCATCAGGTGTATGTTAACCTCAGCAAACATTATTGACATGTGTGCAACTTGGATTCACGTTGCTGCACCTGTTGGCCCAACGAGGAGCACTGGCTGTGCTGTAGACACGGCAGCTTCCAGCAGGTAGGTGTACCTGCAAGGTGTGCAGACGCATCAATAGACACACAGTTGTCATGAGCATGCACCTGTCGCACTAGTCTATCCCTTGGAGGCCAAAAACTAAATGCCTGCATCAGGGGAAAGAACGTGGAATTCAACAATAAAAGACGACATTTGATCTTTAAATGCCTGCGTCAGGGGAGAGAACGTGGAATGTATCAATACGACGACATTTAATCTTTAGTGCTTCTTGAGGGCTAAGAATCAAACTGTACAAACCACGCTCTCGCTCTCTTTGCATAACACTGTGGCTGTGGCACACACCTCACGGTATCGACAGACGGAATGATGATCTTCCGGAACAGAGCGTCTTGCGGGATGGGGTCCATGTTGACCATCTTCGACCAAGGCTTCCACCTTTGTTGATAGAACATGAAACACACTTTTAAAGGCAGGTAGGCCATCTTGTAAGAGTCTGAGTAAAAACAATTCTCCAAGGACTCGTCATATAAATAAAGGGCTAATTTGCAACACTCCTTGGCATTTTGCAATACACAGCTCTGCAGCGTGAATACCGACATTTTGACACGGACTTAAGTCTGCGTGGCTGTAACCTTGATGCAACGTCCCTAATCTTGTACTTTATAAATTCATATGCAAAAGCGCATACAGTGCTGGCCCGCGACGCATGCTCTACGCAAATACATGACACTTAGGGTTGACTAAATCCATACGCATGTACGCATATTGGTTGAACACAGTACTTATAGCAGGACAACACATCATACAAAAAGTCATTTACAATGTCTATGAACGTTATTGGCCAACCCTGTATAAACAGCATTATGCACAGCAAACATCAGACTGCTGACGTAGTGCAGCACTATGCACAGCACTATTCACTATTCACCAGGGATGGGTCATACGGACCTCAGAGACGTTCAATACGATAAAATATGCATAAAATATGCAATACGCGTATAATACGGTACCGTATTTTATGCAATTTGGGAGTGCCGATGTTTACCCAAAATGGACCCGATTCGCCCCAAAACCACCCAAAACGTTCCCAATACTTTTTCATTATATAATGTGTTATTTATATATTACATAGTCGCACTGGAAGCTCACTGAAAGACCGTTGTTGGGGCGAAAATTGCCTAAAAAGGCCAAAAAAGGCAAATTTTGCAATCGTATAATACGGCCCAATTTGTTCAATACGATAAAATACGCGTCAAATACCATACGGCGTATTCTAAAAATACGCCGTATGACCCATCCCTGCTAATCACTATGCATAGCACTATGCACAGCATACATCAGACTGCTGACGTAGGGCAGGGAACGAGGCAAACCAGTTGCCATGCACTGACAGCTAGCCTCTATTTACTTACATCAGGCAAGGAATTGGGGCAGGGAGTGAGCCAAACCAGTAGGTTTGCACTGACAGCCAGTCCTAAATCACTTACGAGGCGGAGGGCCTGTCGAAGCAGTAGCTGTGCACCGATTCCTGCGCCGGCATCATCGCGTCCTTGGACAGCAGCGTGGTGTGCCCCTCAGGAATGTCCTCAGCGAGAGTGTACCTGAAAGTACAGGGTTGCACATGTCCTACATGGACCACATAGCTTAATGCAATTTGATGTGCAGCAGCACGACAAATGTGCTTCGCCCCAGGAATGACCTCTGCAAAGGTGCGCCTGCAAGGAGCGCGTGACAGAACTATGGTGGCATACACCTTTATGGAACATCGGCTTCATACGTTACTGTGCAGCAGCTTCAGGCACCTGTGCTGCATGGGAATGTCCTCCATTGTAATGATGTATAGGACAGGATTGAATCTGCAGGCATGCATAAGCATCAATTGCTAGATGTGTAGGGACCATACGGCGTTGCCTGGTGACAGGCCTGTTCCTCACCGTTACTGCACAAATTCATTCAACAAAATGCCACAAACAGTCTCCCTTACACGCTGAGGCTGACATACAAGGCAGCACGCCCAATACAAAAGTCGAGCACCTCTCAAATCTTGGAGCTGCTTCTTGCCTTTCTCCGGACAGGCTGACATAGGTAGCTAGGCCAAACCCCCTAGCATGCCGACACTGCATGCCTGAGGAGTCAACAAACGCCTGCTTACCTTTCCCCAGATGGGCTGACGTATTCAGGCAGCGTGCCGTTCACTGCGTGTCTGAAGAAAGTGTCAAACGCCTCACGGTCTGAGATGCCAGCTCCAGTGCCGCCAAGGCTCCACACGGCAGCAAACACAAACGTGCACTCCATGTGCTGTAGCACCTTGGCAGGGTCCATTTTCGACACTGCCTCTGCGTCCTGTGTAGAACAAGTAGATTTGATAAAAGCGCTAGTAGTTAGTAGGCTCTGCACAGAAAATGTAAACGTGCATTCTGTGTGCTGTAGCACCTTGGCAGGGTCCATTTTTAATACTACCTCTGCGTCCTGTGTAGAACAAGTAGATTTGATAGAAGCGCTGGTAGTTAGTAGGCTCTGCACAAACATTATGAACGTGCATTCCGTGTGCTGTAGCACCTTGCCTGGATTCAATTTATATTATATCCTGTGTGCAGGAGGGTGTTTTGAATTGTTTTGGAAGGCATGTCCACCTTTTGGGCTGGATCCCCTCTGAGGGACCACCCACCCCCCAAACCCCCCTTCTGGTGCCCCCACCCAGACAAAAAGGTGTCAATTTGCTCCTTTTCTAAATAGGCATCCATCTGCACACTCATCAGGACCTGAAATTGAAGCGTTGCAGAGTTATGGGGGGAAAACTGAGATACGGACGCCCATGCACACATGACCTACCAAGCACCCACACCTGGCTTGCACAGCCCCACATTGCTTCCATATATTCAGAAATTTTGCTGACTATCTCATGCTGGCACAATCCTGGAAATTTGGGGTGGATTGCTGCTCCATTGGATTGACTCACCCTGCTGCCTACACCCGAGCACGTGTGCTTCTGACTTTTAGACACATGTCCACAGACCCCCCCCTTAACCCAATTTGCTCAAAAAGGGTGCAAATCGACTGGACTTGAGGGGATTTCTATGGTATACTTAATTTTTGTAGGAGTGGCCCAGAGTAGATCTGGGGACCCCCCCAAAACTAAAACCCCACCGAGGGACCACCCCACCCCAACCCTCCCTGATTCGACCCATATATATACCAATTGATAGCTCTTGACGTCAGGATTTCGAATATATAATTTTTAACGGAGAATAGACATGCCGTCCAAAAGTTATGCTTCCTACACCCTCCTGCTACGTGTATTAAAGTAAAGGTGCTATAGGCCTTAGTAAAATTAAGCAAAGCAAGCATAAGCGCAAGCCACCCTTTATTCTACACTCCCATATACAAACAGGGCTTGCTTTGATCCACGTTGCAAGCACATGCAGAGATGGGCTTGGCTTAGACCAGGTAAGCAAGGCCGACGTTGAAACAACTACATTCCTCTACCTCTCCCATACGCAAGACAACCTGTTGCTTACCTCATTCGTGTGGGCTCCTTTGATGAGTGCATTATAGTTCACAAGTTACTTTGCTCACCAGACTGGGTTCTTTCCTGTGTGAATTAGGTTCCTGCCACATTTTACAGGAAAAATACCTCCTGATCTGTACACTCAGGTCTTGCTCCAATATGTTCTGGAGCACATGAGGGAGCACTTACTGCGAGGTGCTTGGTCAAGGACGTGAAGGTGCGCATGAGGGTGGTGACCAAATTGCTGTCCAGGGTGGGAGAGGCTTCCCGCGTGTCACGACGCACAAAACGTAGAGTTACAGGCACGAGCCAGTCAAACAGGGCAAGCAGCTGGTCTTTGTGACTCTGTGTGTGTGGTTGTGTAGGTTGGCACGTGTGGAAGTGTAATGGTGTGTGTCTTGGTGTGTGAAGATGTTTTTAATGCATGCAACAAGCAGGGTAGACTGAAAGTGCTGTGTGCTGACTATTATTAAAAGGCTAAAGTGCAAAATTACATTTTGCTCAACAATCTTGAGGACTTCATGACATGATCCGGATTTGCAATGAAGATTTTGAAAATAAATTGTGTGTCGTCGCTCAAGGTCAGTACTCAGTACACTGCATGGGCGTATTCTATAAATTCAATAACCTTTGAAGAAGGTGAGCAGGATTGGTCTATTGACTGAGCGTCAGCAAGTTCTGTGTGTATTGCGTGGGGTAAAAAATACAGCACTGATGCAGATTGCAGGGGTGAATACAGCAGAAAAGAACTCAGTTACCTGATCCATGTGTTCATGGTGTTCAGTGTGTTTAATGCGTGCGATGTGTGCAGCTACCTGATCAATGTGTTCAGAGAAGGTGGCCAGCCAGCTCAGGGTCAGGGGCCGCCACCCCAGCTGATGGGGCTCCACGTACACCTGGAGTGGGAGTGAGACAAAGGCACATTAAGGGCCCAATTCCCCTGCTGCGCTCACAAAGCGCAGCTTGGTACTGCACCTGACAAAGGGAAACAACATCGCTTGGACCTCATACTTGTGTTACACATCACAACATGGCTCAGGCACGTGAGTGAGTGTGGCTGGTCTGCTTGCAGTAGAAATTACGCCTGATGGCTTGGTGTATGCTCTGATCCCTCGTCATAGTTGAAACATCATACAATGCTGTCACACGCAGAAGTGTGGATGTGGCTGATCTGCTTGCAGTAGAAATTACGCTTGAAAGCTTGGTGTATGCACTGATTCCTCGTCAAAGTTGGAACATCATACAATGCTGTCACACGCAGAATTAGGTTACACTCGCTCATATTGCTGGCGGTCTAAATATGGCAGTGATGAAGAGCAGCTCAATGCACGTGTGCAATTTGCATGCCTGCACAAAAGTATGCTAGCTATGCCAATTGGCTGTTGCAACAGACGGTTTGCATTTCAATATTGTATACATGTGCGATGCTAACTCACCATGCCACACTGACTGAAGGTCGCAGGCGACGCCACACACACACACACACACACACACACACAAACACACACACACACGCGCACACACACACACTTCACTCACCATGCCACACCGACTGACGGTCGCGGGCGACGCCACTGCCAGATCCATGACCTCAAATATCATGCTCTGCACGCAGAGCACCGAATCCAGAGTTACAACAAGAGGTGGCACGGTCAATGCTTACCTATGCAAGCAACGGAGCGGCCTCTCTCACCACAACTCGTGGCTGGATTGCACTTCATAGATTACAGACACTTACTACAGCAAAACGCTGCCAGCTCAGGCAGGCTCTTACATAGGACCTAATAAACATCCTGGCCAAGTCGATGCAATAAGTGGGACGCACCAATTTTAATTCAAAGACATAACAGTAGTCTAAGCTACCCACCATGGAGTTGCTCATCTGAATGATCTCCCCACTGTTCAAGCACAGCTTTTTGTTGTCGTCCAGCACAGTGTTCATGTTCTCAATCCACAGAGCATCCACAGGCCCGTCCAGGACGATCCACCTGGAAGCATGTGCATGGACATTGAATTAACATTTGTAGCAGCATACTATAAACTACTCCTTTACCATCCTGGCCTTGTCTTGTTACTTTTTTCCCTCTTTGAACTGAATAATTGACAAGCAGGGCCCAAGGATGCTCACATCACAGCAGGACGTGGAAGTACTGCCTCGTATAATGAATTTACGTTGCCATGATAGCATGACTATTGTTACATCTACCTTATTTGCTGTGACGGTACTTAGATTCCGCGTTCTGCGAACGTTCTTCACCCCCTCGCGGAGTGTCGGGAGCAGAATAAATAACTAAGTTACAAGGGCATCGCAAAGCTCGCATTGGGGTTAATTAAATTACTCTGAGCATGAACGGGGACAGGCCAGGAAAGCCTCTTAAGCCGCCCCTCGAGGAAAAAACAGCTTGGAGGCTGGCCCTCTCTTGGGGAGGAGGGACACTAAGAGGAAGGACGTCTTCAATCCCTTCACACGAGCATGTACAAACACGTACCTGCACGCACACACATACGCGCACACACACGTACGCACACACACACACAAGTACATAACGCACGCACACACGTACGTACGTACACAACCGTATACACACGCATGCACGTACACAACGCACGCATATACGTCCGTGCACACACACACAAACGCGCACGCACGCAAACACGCACGTACAAGCACGCACGCACACACGCGCACGCACGCACACATACGCAGGCGCACACACACGTAACCGCATGCACACACACACACACGTACGTGCACGCACACACATACGTACACACATACGCGCATGTACACACACATACGTACGTACACACGTACCCGCATGCACACACATACTCACACACAAACACTCACACACACATACGCACACAAACACGCAGGATACACACATGCGATGTGGCGCAGGATAACGAGGGAAACGCACTTGCATCACACATTACCGAGGGATACGCACTTGCGATGTGGCGCAGGATTTGAAGCCACTTGTCTAAAAGTCAGCGCCAGGATGCCCTCCGTCCATTCATGGCTGACAGCATCGAACTGCAGACACAACCAATTACATTTATGCATCTGCAGACAAGAGGAGGTCTATAGCGATACAGGCTGCAGAAGAGGCCTTGGGCAAAGGTAAGGCTTCTCTTCTTGTACATGCTGTTGGTGCACCCGGTCTACCGTGGGGCACAAGACAACATATTAATAGGGTTGGCCAAAACCATACATATACAGTGTATATACAGTAATTTTGGCAGAGAAATCACCAAATATACGGTCATATACGGTGTATATATACGGTTCTGGCCAACCCTACATATTAACATAGTAATGTTGGGCATAAGGGGTGAAGTGAAAGACATGCCTCTTCCTTCAGTCCATATGAGTATTAGAGATGAGAGCCAACTCGCAACAGACGCACGTCAGACTGTATATAGACTGTCGTTAGAAATGGGCCGGACTTTAATATAAAATGGGTTCGGTTGTCATGATGGCAACACAGTAGTCAGCTCACGTCTGTGAAGTCTTGCCTGTCAATTACACTAAAAAGCGCGATTTAAGACTAACAATCAACATGCACAAGCACATTTAGCATATGTACCTGGCCATACAATTGGCCCATTGTGGTGGATTTGGGATTGATCACGTGGTATTCAGCCCCTAGCTGGTTGTCCTGGCCTCGCTCGTGCATGAGAGACAGGGCCTCTGCTAAAACCCTGCATGTATATTACAGGAAACAAACCCTGCATGTATATATCACATGAAACAAACCCTGCATGTATATATCACATGAAACAAACCCTGCATGTATATGTCACATGAACACATGAAACAAAACAGCATGAAAAAATGATGTCTGCAGATGCATTGAAGCTAATCAAACTTATTCACATGAGAGCGCTGCTAGAACTCTGTGCATCACACGGAAAGGGGCAGCCCGCAAAAATATGCGATCTGATTGTGAATGCATATGAGCTGGGTTTGCCTGTGCACACAAGAGCACTGCTAGAAATCTATTGATGACGAGAACGGCTCATTGCTGCTGCTTAAACAACCTGCACACGCTCATGCATGAGAGCCAGGGCCATTGGTAGGGTTTCAGATTACATTACATGTGTCAGAGGCTTCCTATTTCGTACTGCAACTGGTCCCCAAGTAGTCCCTTTTCCTCATATGTTGCCTTTTCCTGTAAAACCTTCTCTGTACCGCAGCAGCATATTCGATGAATTCCTTTCCCAATCAAGATCGACATCCCCACAGCTGGAGTTCTTGACAAGATGGAGGGCCTTCAACCAAACACCACACCTGTAACTGGCGGTCTTTCCGGAGAAAGGCAAGCCCACAACCATGAGGCCGTGCCTCACCACAATCATCTCGTATAGCTGAGTCGTCTGCAGGGAGCACATGGTCCCAGCAAAAACGTATTGTTTGAATTATTAGACCAAGGCTGTTTATGAAATACATCATTTGTAACTATTTTGTACAACTGAGTGCCCTATCAGAGATCCAGGGCGAATACATCTGTTGCTCATGACGATGCAATAAAAGTACCGTGATCAATGCAATCATATAATGCAGCTTAGCTGTCTGAGCAAGGCTCGCTCTGCCTTCATGAATCGAATGAGGTAGTTCATGGAATTGAACCAAAATCGCTTTAAAACTTGCCTCAGGCAGTTTTCAATAATACTTAATCTTACACAGGGCAGCCTAGTTATCGTCAATCACGTGGGGTGCCTTATTCCTTGAGAATCAGCAGTTGTGAGGTGTCGGCTGGTCCCTCTTTGCACACATAGTGTGCCATACAAATGGTGGGCCACAAAAAAAGTAGAAGATGCCAAGCCACCCGTCTACCTTGGTGAGGAAGTACTGAGTGGGCTGCAAGTTTTTCTTTGCGCACACATCCTGTATCGCCTGCTCCATCTCTGCGTAGTCTGTCTTGGGCAATTCGACCCCAGGAAACAGGTCACTGATGATGCCCTGTGATGTTGCAAGTTCCAGTAGCTTAATAAGGCGGTTTTACTCAGACGTCAACTCTCACAGATCTATCACCGTGCGCCTATATACAAACTCTAACACAGCCATGCGTTTGAGCGTTTCTTTGTCCTCGCCTCTATGAATGTGCCTGAGTCAAGCCAGGGAAGACGCTGAGCAAACAAAGCTGTGAAGTTGCAATTGCAGCAATGTGTGCAGCTGATATGACCTCACACCTGAAAGAGCGGCACATCTGGGGACAAAAATTTGCATAGGTTCACGTCCACGATGGAGCGCAGCAGGAGTTTGAACCTGCACACAGGAATAGGCACCCCGTGCGATTGAGCTGGTTAGAGAGATTGGCAGAGCTAAAGAGAGTTTGATGAGCTCATTTCCATAAGCACAGGCATACAGGAATAAGCACCGTGCGATTGAGCTGGTTAGAGAGGTCGGCAGAGCTGAAGAGAGTTTGATGAGCTTATTTCCATAAGCACAGGCAAACAGGAATAAGCGCTATGCGATTGAGCTGGTTAGAGAGATTGGCAGAGCTGAAGAGAGTTTGATGAGCTTATTTCCATAAGCACAGGCAAACAGGAATAAGCACCGTGCGATTGAGCTGGTTAGAGAGGTCGGCAGAGCTGAAGAGAGTTTGATGAGCTTGTTTCCATAAGCACAGGCACACAGGAATAAGCACTGTGCGATTGAGCTGGTTAGATAGATTTGCAGATCGGAAAAAAGTGTGATGAGCTAATTTTTATAAGCACAGGCAAACAGGAATAGGCACCGTGCGATTGAGATGGTTAGAGAGGTCGGCAGAGCTGAAGAGAGTTTGATGAGCTTATTTTCATCAGCACAGGCAAACAGGAATAAGCACTGTGCGATTGAGCTGGTTAGAGAGATTGGCCGATCTGAAAAAAGTTTGATGAGCTTATTTCCATAAGCACAGGCAAACAGGAATAAGCGCTTTGCAATTGAGCTGGTTAGAGAGGTTGTCAGGGCTGAAGAGAGTTTAAAGAGCTTATTTCCATAAGCACAGACAAGCATGTTGCTAGATGCTGATGGAACTACTCTGTAAAAAACATATTTGATCACAATTATTACCAGACCTTGCTTGTTATACTTGATCACTTTTTATATGAGGAGCTTAACAACCCTCAAAGCCCTGCCCCATGCAGTTCACTCACTCATCCTCATCAGGGAATCGCCTCTTTTGGTTTCCTGCTGCACGGAGCACAGCTATGACCGCACGCATGCCGTAATCGTAATGGTCCTGCACATATAAAGGAGTACACCATACAGCAACAACAAGTTTTAATGTGCTGGTTATGAGGCCTATTGCACAAAGCACAATTGTGTCAGTCACAGTTGCAGTGGTCCAGAGATAAAAACAAAGTCAAAGTGTCATGTACCACTGGTTTTTTACATTATATGCAAAATATTCATGCCTTAGTCTAATGCATTACGCAATATGTGGATATTTGTCGAGGGCATATGAGAAGCAGGTGCGTGCTACATCTTCCGTTGGGATGCCTCCTGCGACTTTGCACAAGGCGCACGCATTTTATAGCTTGGCTATGACTGGGGTTCTGTACAGCACGGAAACAGACTTGGAGGAAACAGATACACGTAATTAGGTGGAAGACGTTGTCAGGTGGGGAGTTTGGCTGGGACGGCACATCTGTTAAAGAGTAACGTAGGTGTCCTATATAGATGAGCTCAACGAGAACAGAAATCTCGTGTAGAACAAAAGGGTAACAGCTCATTTAAGTGCCAAGAAGGCAATAAAGCATAACAAAACAGTCACCTGGATAGACAGCTGCTCAAAGCAGTGCTTGTCCTTGAGTTGTTGCTACCAGACTTGAACATACAGGACTTGTAGCTACCAGATTTTAAACATACACAAGACCAGTGCTAGGTGTGCCTGTCCAATGAAACACGATGCCGCATTGAAGAACACACCTGGCTGGACAGCTGCTCAGAGCACAGCTTGTAGCACTGCACAATCTTCTTGGACAGTTCACGCGCCTTTCGGTAGCCGTTGCTGCAAGGGCGTTCGTGGGCATGTGTACGTGTTATGAAACTATGGACTGCACATCACAGGCAACCAAGCACTGAATTTGCCTTTCACAAAGATGTGAATTCAATGGCGTGAGGCTTGCAAAAAGTCACCTGTGAAACTCGTGTGTACATTGATGTGCAGCATTGTCACTTGTCCATGGAGTTAAAGCAGGGCTAAAGTAGGTTGCAAGCTACAACATAAGGCCTAATGAGCAATAATCTCACCTATAAAGAATGATTTCTGCAATCATAGCGTAGTCAGGGACCATCTGCAAGCAAATAAGACTCGGACATTTGACGTTGTGGACTGAAGTTTGAGCTGTCTTCATAGTCAGGCACACAACACAACGCAAATTTAAACTGTGTTAGTATCCAGCCCGCAGCTTAAGCTATGTTACAGAGGCACAGGCTTACAATTCAAGGCAATCAACACATTGCAAGCCATGTATTGCTACGCCAGCTGCCATGATAAATCAGCAGATTGGGGCTGCTGCCCTTTTGGGCAATACCATCATTGCTTCAAGCATTCAAGCTAAACTCTGTTCTGCTCGTAAAGCGTTCAGGAGCCTCCCCAAACGTGCTGGAAGATCAGCATGGACCACTTGCAGCTTACCATGGCCACCGTTCGGAACAGAGCCTGCACGGGTGAATGTGCAAAAATGTGTGAAACATGTGTGTTTGTCTGCTCCCACCAAGAAATACAAAAAGAGGCTTACCCACATGTGAGAAAACAAACATTTATGATCACTATAAGGCAAAGCAATGGAAATGGATTACGCTGCTGCCTCTGAAGCAAATACTGCTGACACGTCACACACACACGTACAAATACACACATACACAAACAAACACACACGTACAAGTACACACATACACACACATGCACTCACGCATACACAGACATACACACTCAAACACACATGCACACTCATTAACATATACAAACACACACACATGCACACTCATTAACATATACAAACTCACACACAAACACATACACACACATAATAACACATACACACAACCATACACACACATAATAACACATACACACAACCATGCACAAACACATAATAACACATACACACAACCATGCACACAACCATGCACACACACATAATAACACATACACAACCATAATAACAATAATAACACACAACCACAAAACCACACAACCATACCCTCGACCATAATAACACACAACCACATAACCACAACCACAACCACAATACACAACCATAATAACACACAACCACAATACAACCCAACCAACCCAATACAACCCACCACCACAATACAACCCAACCACCCAATACAACCCAACCACAATACACAACCATAATAGCACACAACCACACAACCACACAACCATACCCTCAACCACAATAACACACAACTACAACCACACAACCATACCCTCAACCACAATAACACACAACCACACAACCACAACCACACAACCATAATAACATACACACAACCATAAAACACATACACACAACATACACACAACCTTACACACAACCATGCACACACACATACTAACACATACACACAACCATGCACACAACCATACACACACATAATTACACATACATACAACCATGCACACAAGCATACACACACACAATAACACATACACACAATAACATATGAAAGCTAACTAACCTTCTTGAAAGAATTCAAGGCAAATCAAGTAAGAATAAGACTGGTCGGATCTGCCTATTACAGCCACACTATGTTTCTTAAAGGCTTCATTCTTGTTTCTATTCATGATATTTTTCGATGGCCCTGCAAAACCAACTCTGCACCATACAGACTAACAGCCTTATTTATAGAACGATACACAGCACAAGCTCTTCAACAATAACCCGGAAGGACGACATTTAAACCATCCCTCCCTCCCACCTCCAGAAGGTCATTTCACACACCTGCACATCCTCCAACTGACACCCCAATTGTGAACAAACTGTCAAAACTGACCTTCAAATTATCCGGCAGCTCTGAGCGGCCAGCATAGCCAGGGTTCATCGTAATTGCGCACCAGGCACTCCATTTCAGTTGCATTGTTGTGCCCTCAAATACAAAGTTGTTCTGGCGGGCGCTGATGGCACGCTGGATGTCTAGCACCTGTTTTAATAGAGCGGGGGGAATGATGAAGGCAAGAAAGCAAAACGTGCGGTGCTGAGTATGGTACACTGCAACAAGAGTTGGCAGTTACAAATTCAGGTGCTTTACAGAGGTATTGGCAAGGTAAGGTTACAATTACGCACATCTAAGGTAACAATTACGCACATCTAAGGAAACAATTACGCACATCTTAGGTAACGCACATATGAAACACACGCAGCAAGCAGACACGCCAGCACCTACAGACAGCAACCTTTCAGGTCAATATTTATTAGGTATACAAATCAACCAGCAAAATTTGATGCACAAATCACCCACTACAACACCATGGAACGAACCATCAGGTTGTCTGCTACAGTAACACAACATGCTTTATTGTGAACAAGTAGGCTTCAAGGTTCAGGGTTTAGGGATTAGTGCATCCTAACAAGAGTGTGTCCGTACCTGCTGCGCCACTACAGACAGCACTTCAAGGTCGATGCGGTTGAACTCGTCAAAACACGCCCAAGCCCCAGAGGACGCCAGCCCTTTGAAGAACTTGCCCTGCAGGAGGACAATAACGCATTTTAAGCAGCACTTGCTTGGGATTGCGACCACGCTGCAAACGCTTTTTGACATAACCTGAATTGAGTCTAGTATGTTTGCAAGTGTGTCTGCCACCTCAGAGTGCAATCATGAAGTCACTCAGGCGAAGGCCTTAGCACATAACACCTTAGACATCATCCCTGAGTCCCAAGGACGTACAGCAAACACACTGAACTGTGCTACATCTCTTTTTGGATGCAGCACATCACCTCCCAACATGGCATTAAAGGGCGCCGTTGCAAATTAAACACCGGCACACACGGCTCATACCGTGCTGCACCCTGAAGCAGTCAAAGCCTTTGGTAACACACACATGCTGTCAAGGTTATCCAGGGAGTCACTGGCAGCAGCACACCAGCACAAACACACACGTACTTACACATACATACACTCACACAAGCACACCACCACCACCATGAAATTGTACACAATGGAGACATCATAATTGAGCAACGCACACACACATCACACATCCTACTATGGCAGGGTAGTCCAGGAGGTCACTGGCAGCAGCACACCAGCACAAACACACACGTACTCACACATACACACAAACTACACATCACACATCCTACCATGGCAAGGTAGTCCAGGGAGTCACTGCAGTTGAACACCACACACTGGCGGGCCATGGACTTTGCCAGATCCTTGGCTGTCTCCGTTTTGCCTGAGAGCAAACAAGATTACACATTGTTACATTTCCCTGCTGTGCTGCTTTGAATGTGGGTCCAGGTCAACGTGCATACGTGCTACAGCATGGCTAGGTCCAGCCTAGGTCAGTAGCCAGGCAAACACACATCTGCGTCAGCACAATTGAAGGCAAAACCTTCCGTGCGGCAACCAGTACCAAATAAAACATCAAATAAAACAGAGGCAAACATTTCAACAGAACACGCTATGCACGTACAAATCACCCCCCCCCTCCCCCCCCCCTCCCACACACATACACACATACATACATGTGCAAAATATAAAATAACCATGCACGCATGCACACACGCAAATAAGTGCAAGCTCACATGCAGTGTAGGTTAAACAGGCTACAGAGGGATGTTACCTGTGCCAGCAGGACCCTCTGGAGCACCACCCAAAGTGAGGTGGATGGCACCCATCAGTGTACGGTAGCATCTGAGAAGTAGTGTGTGTGTTTGTGTGCACGTTTTTTAAGTGTGTGTGCATGTCTGTGAACAGGTGAAGCCTGTATACGTGTGTGTGCATGTTTGTGAGGTGGTTGGTACCTGTTTGTGTACAGTAGGTAGCACCTGAGAAGCGTGTGCGTGTGAGTGTACATACTTCACGCCTGGGCTTGCACGTGAGTTATTTGTGTCTGTACATGTGTGTACATAATTGTGAGGTGGTCTTGCATGTGCTCTCATGTAAATACACTGTGTACATATTTGTGAGGGGTCATGCATGTGCTCATGCAAATACACTGTGTACATATTTGTGAGGTGGTCGTGCATGTGCTTATGCAAATACACTGTGTACATATTTGTGAGGGGTCATGCATGTGCTCATGCAAATACACTGTGTACATATTTGTGAGAGGTCATGCATGTGCTCATGCAAATACACTGTGTACATATTTGTGAGGGGTCATGCATGTGCTCATGCAAATACACTTGGTTGCTAGGCAGCCTCCTCGTCGAGGCAAAGAGGGGGCACTTGCTGGTGCTTACAACGCAGCAAAGGGGACACGCAGCAACCAGGAGAGAAATCCAGGCTGAATTTAACAATGCTTATCATCTGCTATAATATCTATGCAGCCGCAATGTCAGTTGCGGAGCCTGTAAAATAGGGATGGTTTTGATGATGCGGCAATGTTCCAGCAAACAGGAATTTAGGCAGAAGTGTAAAGATTGATGAAGAAATTAAGTGCAAGTGTAAGTGTAGGTGAACGTGTGAGTGCAAGTGTAAGTGTAAGAGCGTGTAAGCGTAAATGTAGGAAATTGCAGTGATGATACAGCAAACAGGAACTGAAAATTATAGGTGCTCCTGTCTGTGCAGGGAACAGCACTGGGCTAGTGTGCGGGTGGTTCTCCAATAGCCAAATGGTGCCATGAACGATCTTAGAGCACCCTTGTAAGTGACAGCATGTTGGAAAGCACACCTGCCTAAGATAATGAGCACGACCAGGCAGGCAGAGAGTCGCACGAAGCCAGAAAGCCAAAATACTGCATATTGCAACTCTCAGGCATTCAGCATCATGTGACAAGCACACCTGTCTGTGAGGGGGGTTATGACCAAGCAGGCAGAGTTGCCTAGGTATTCGTAGCCGTATTGGATGGTGGCGCTCATCATACGCATGTTGATAGTTGAGCCACGGCTGCCCTCAATGTCATCTTCCCAATAGCTGCAAGTGTGAGGACAACATCAAAAGGCAACCTTTTACACTTTGTTCCAACGAGTAATTGGAGGTGGAATTGTAAGGCAAATCAAGACTGCAGGGCGCGCTTAAACAACTAGGCATTTTGTTGTTGACATGTTGAAACGGTGGCATTGGCATTGACTGATTGCCTACTCAGACTCCCTTATCTCCTCATCTACTACTATGATTGAGATAGCACGAAATGCCTCTTGTGCAGCTCTGGAGAAACAGTGCAGAGCAATACCTAATACAGTCACGCAGCTAGAGCTAAATTACTGTCTAATAAAACTTGATCATAAGAAATTCACCTGCGGAGCTGGGCCTGCCATTCGAAATCGAACTCAGACTCCACTTTCTTCTCCACAAGACGTGTGACGACATCACGGGCGTGGACGTCCATTACCACAAGCGCCCCTACAGATATATGCACATGAAGGAGATGCATGAAAGCAGATGCATGCACCTCTTATTGGACGAGCTATCCAGCAAAAGGGGGTCACCTTGCCGCATACTATAAATAAGGGGTGGCGAGGTTTACCCAGAGGGTCGGCCAGTGACAGGACTTGAGCTGAGCAAGATGCATTTCAGCTCAATGAGATGTACTCGAGCTCATTGGGATATATTTGAGCTCAATGGAATGAATGTGAGCTCAGTGAGATGTGAGTTTTACGTGATAAATTGGGAACTCGACGTGACGTGTTAAGCTAAGCGTTGTCAAAAGTTCATAAACTAGTCTTGCAATAAAAAACATACACGAGAATCCGGTATTTCAAACCGGTATTTATTTCAAACCGTTTTATTTCAAACCGTTTTATTTCAAACCGGTGTTTATACAGAATGGATGAAGAATGTCCACAAATTATGCAAGTAGTGTTTCATACATTATAGTTAATTTTACAGTACACAGGACCCTGCGGGCTTGCTGTGTGCAGCCACACCTTTTGAATGAAGACTTAAGCGCTATACAGTAGCGATTCAGGTAGTTTCAAGTGCTCTGCACTTCGTCTGAAAGAAAACCAGAGTGAAAGGGATATAAGCTAATAGCTCCTGTACAGGTGACTTGATGCGCACTTGTACTGCTATACGTTTCCGCACCAGACCCCCACCGCAACGAAAAAGATTACAAGCAACCAATTCACTCCCCACACAGACAAGAAGAGGAGCCGAGATAATGTCATGGGTTGATAATAACAACTTCTCATACCTGTAATTGTTTACAGGTGTGGCACACAAATCATGACCTTGTGAGCCTGCCCTGCATACTGAATCTTACCTAAAGTGATGCGCTGCAGGTTTGTAAGGTTGCCACGTACGAGGTCCACAATGTAGGTCAGCTTGTTGGAGCAGTCCTCCTCATAGGTGGCGATGGTGTGGTCAGCCAGCGCCTTTGTGACGCCTGGGTGGGGTTGTGAGGGCGCATGGGCACGCATGAAGGTGTACTATCATGCAAGCTTGCTGGTGCAGTCCTCGTGAAATGGAGAAAAGTACAAACATGCTTACTCCTGAGTACGTGTGCATTCATGTATGTGCCAGCGTACGTGAAATAGTGCACACATGTGTGTGCTGCGTGCCCTGAGGTAGAGAGCGCAGGGGAGAAAGATGAGCAGGTTGGAATTACGATTACAAGGGCTCTAGGCACATTTACTTTAAACGGCCAAGAAACAAGCAATCAAGCATATCAGGACCCAAACTAATTGAGCAAAAAATCACACAAACACACACACCTTGGGTCCAAAAAATGGCACTGACCACCAGTACCGTCATTCCCGGCCATTGCAGCACCCACTCGTGGCGTGGCTTGGTGGGGAAGTCTAGGAGTCCACGCGCTGTCATGTCATGCACAGCCTCAAACATGCGGGCCTCGACCTGCATGGGTGGCGTAGGCAGTTTAGGAATTGCAAGTGGGTGTTTGCATGTACGCGTGTATGTTAGGCACGGCCTCAAACATGCTGGCATGAGTCTGCATAGGTCAGGGAGGGGTAGGATTGGAAATAGTGTGTGTGTGTGTACAAGTCTTTAAGAAAATATGAATACTAATAACTAATAATGTCTGATCTTGCCGATGTATGACTGAAAGGTACGTACACCAAAGCACACCCATACAAGAATGTAGATCACATACACACTTTGCACCAACCTGCAGCTGTCATTACTCCACAGCCCTACACTCTGCGTCCACCATGACTTTTAATACCACGCACACACACTCACGTGCATGCACGACTACACATACACACACACGCACGCACACACACACACATACACACATACACATGCACATGCACAAGCACAAGCACACACACACATACATACAAGTGTGTCATACTGACCTGCACCAGCCACTTCTCCACAGCTCCCCTCGCTTTCACAGTATCCACTGTGACCTTGAATGGCACTTGCTCCCCCTCCACGCTGTTCATGGCTGTGATGACAAGCTCGTCATTGAAGTCCAAGTTATCAATGGCACCAAAACACTTTTTGAGGTGAGGCTGTACGCGAGTGGGATCCTGCGATTGGTTTTGAGCAAGAACACAGATTAAAACTTTGCAGATCTGAAATATTTTATCTTTTACTAGAACGCCAATTTATTTTGAGATGAGGCTGCACGCGAGTGGGATCCTGCGAATGGTTTTGAGCAAGCACACAGATTGAAAGCGATACTGATGAAAGTATGAGTGAGAGTATTTGGGGCAGAGACAGCGTCAAGAGCAAATATAACGCCTTGAGATTTGATCAAAGTTTGCGCAAACCATAAATTTATTTTACTGGTACGCCAAGTGCTAAAAATGAATTCAGTATATATTATATACCCAAGCAGCAATGCAAGTACATACTCCTGCCAAATTTTGCGTAGCAACGTGGGACGAGTTCAGCACATGATATCCCTGCCTTTAGTGTGCGTCGCCCTGAACAACGCTGAAGTTGAAGTCAACAGCTGCGCACCTTGGTTTCTGACAAGATCTCCAGCATTTCATCGTTTGACAAGAAGAAAAAACGAGGAAAAAACAGGCGCTTGCGTTCTAAGTAAGCTGCCAAGCCACGCTGGACCTGCATGATGTAGTTTGTGTGTGCACTTGCATATGTATGTATGATTTTGGCCAACCTAATTATTAAAGTTCTAACAAGATGCAGATCTGCATGTGCTGATCAAGTTTATGGGTCCAGTTCCTGTGCAAGGACAAGCAGAAATGTGCGAAATTATGCATGTTTCAATGTACAATGACACTAACACTCGTGACACACTATTCGTCATGAAGCGTCACTATTAATGCAGACGCATCAATGTAACAGGCACACAACGTCTCACACATTTCAATGCGGGTGCTCCCAATTCACATCTCATTGCAATGCAGCAAACGCACCTCCTCCAGCAGCTTGTTGCACATGACCAGGTGTTCCATACGCTCAGGCTCCCGTGCAATGGGAATGGCGGCTGGGGATTTATACGAAGATTCCATCATGGCCCTCCATAGACAGTTCACTTGCCTGTCGATGCAGAGGAAGCATGTGCACTTTAGGGAAGGCCATCTAGGGTGTTCAAGGGGGATGAGGACTTGCTGCACGTTTGTGGTTCGTGGTTGATACTTTTGCGGATAAAGTGTCCTACCTGTTCCCTACTGCTCCATTGCAACCCTCTACATTATGTCATTTGCTGTATGATCGATAGAGAAGTACAGTCTTGCATCGTGACTCACCAGCTGCCAACGTGTCATGCAAAAAAAATGGCCTTAATTGCATCTGAAAAAGCACATCAAACCATTAACAATAAACTTTACAGCCAATATGCATCTTGAGATTATCGCGCACACACAGCTCAAAATAAATGCTTAGCGCACACACACAGCAAACCCCACCTGAACTTGTCCCCCTCCTCTGGCATCTGCTTCACAATGTCATCTGAGCTGAAGATGGGCTCAAGGTACAGCCACGTGGCCTGGCACTGGAGCCAGTTGTCCAGCATGTCCTGAGAACGTATCAACCACAGACACAAATTTCAACACTGTATGTGTCCAGCACGTCCTGAGCAACAATCACAAACACACAGATTAAATGTACTAATTGTACAGCATGTCCTGAGTAAGGATCACACGCAAAGCAATTAAACATATCATTTTCTTTCTAAGGCCAGTGGCTGCAGCCAGGCAGCCTGTCTCTAGCTCCAGTCGTCCAGCATGTCCTGTGAAAAATTCAGACATTCATCAACTCGACTACCATCACTTCTTTCCAAGTGACTCCATTCCTCGGCTTATGAAGGAAGTGCTTCCACTGCCCATGCAATGTTTTACTGTTGCCCTCTCCCTTTCCTCTTCATGCCTACCAAGCACAGCAAGGTGACTTTCTCTGGAACCAGCTGTAATTTGGGTGTGTTTTGCATGAGACCTCCACGCTTTGTATTTGCCTGGCACTTGCATGGTGCAATAGCAAGCACCCTGTAATACGCCTACTGTAACACGCCTACTGTAACACACCTACTGTAACATGCCTACTGTAATACGCCTACTGTAACACGCCTAAGCGAACGCCTACTGTAACACGCTTACTGTAACACACCTAAGCGAACACCTACTGATACACGCCTACCGTCACACGCCTACTGTAACACGCCGCAGCAAACACCTACTGATACACGCCTACTGTCACACGCCTAAGCGAACGCCTACTGCAACACGCCTACTGTAACACGCCTAAGCGAGCACTCTGTAACACGCCTACTGTAACACACCTACTGTATTGCCAGAGGTGCCTGTGGGCCAACAGCAGGACAGTGCTGACTCACACACATCACAACTTTACGTTGTGCCATAGCATCAGTTTTGGCATGTACAAGTGCTGCAATCGTAGCAAGCACTACCTGAACACACCTCACGCACATGAGCTTTTAACTGTGCGCAAGCAGAGCTCTCACTTCAAGCTTCGATAACAGAAAGAGTGCTGCTGCTACCGAGCAGCGGCATACTCACATGCCCAGGCAATCTAAGATTGACATCCACACAAAGACTAGCCTGGCTACAGACCACGTTCAGGCTAAGGCGAGCCAATCACAGTGTGCGGTGATACCACACATGTGTATGCACTGTCACCTTAGTGCGGTTGCACGCAACGGCATTAGTTTAACAACAGTCATGATAGCATGCATGCTTACCTGCAGCGTCTGCAGAATGGCCTCCCACTCAATGACACGATGTTTGAAGGGCTTCACAAAGGGAGAGGCGTGCATGGACTGGATCTTCACAATTTGGTCGTCCAGAATCATCTGGATCTCGTCAGTGCCTCCAATGACGTAGGTGCCTGCAAGCGGGTGAGATGCAAAGATTAAGAGCAGCATGTAAGGGATCCAGACTTTACCTGACATTTTGATATAGCTGGGTTGGGCTCCTCTTTGGGTGCTAATCTTGTTCATCAAATTGCGTGGCCACACACCACACAGTCATGAAAATAATGTTAGAATGTGTGTAACATTGCTGAAGACCGGAGTACGATTAAAGCTTGGAGGATGAGTCAAGTTTAAACGCGCCCATATTTGTGTTGTGAATAATGCCGAGCAATCTGCATTCATGCTCCTCGAGCATTCCATGCGGCACTCGCACGCAAGTTTCAGCATGCCTACCGGTGTCCTTGTAGGCGGTAACTTTGAATTCCAGGCCTTCCCATTCTTTCTCCATGTTCTCCAAGGCGACCAGCATAGAGCTCTCCTTGGAAGCGGCGGCACTAATGCTTTGGAGCTGCTCCAGCTTCATGACGATGCCGAGACTGCAGGGTTGGGAAGCACACAGAGTTGTGTCTTGGCAGCACATGTACAATGTAAGCTTTGTGGTTGCTATTAATCTTAAGTAACTGCACTTGTTTAGTGCCGTTGCCTTAAATTGACAATGAGACATGAGTGCAAAACCTACAAGTGCTTGAGCGCTTAAGCATATCCACAGGTCCCTACAGGCTTGACGGCCATAACTGGTTCACATGAACAAGCGGTTCCTTCCCAGCTGAGCGCATCAAACGAGCGCTTTAACATTTTGGCATTCATAACAAGGCATGCTGTAGAGGTTTTGATTTTTGAGACACATTTGCCCGCTACAGAGCCTTTGACACTTCGACATAGCTGCACCAATAGTATCCTTAACACAACCATAAGCTACAGTGCCTTGTTCCCTTCCTCACAGCTGCACACTACAGGCCATTCAACAATTCCACACAGATCACGGCAGAGCCCGTGGAACTTGCCTGATCAGATCTGCTGTGTTAGGAGGATGGCCTGGGTCGTACGCCTGACCAGAGTACACAAGGCCGAGGATCTGCTCCCAGTGACGGTCTTGCAGCGCTTTGTTAGAAACCTGCAACAGCATGAACAGAAGTTAAACAGCACAAAGTGGTTGGCAAAGGAAGTTCAACAACGTGACCATCCCCATCCTTCTTTGCTACACAAGTGCTGAGTTTGGTGTGCAACACTTCAACTTGAGATCTTGCAGTGCTGCAAAGTGATACAACTCCATCATTCTTGCGCTCCTCTGTCTTCAATTTTACTGGTCCTGACAGATGCTCTCTCCTAGCTTCAAACCTTTTTCGTTTTCTTCTTTGTGTCTGGGCTATTGATAAAAACCTACCTCCAAAAGCACAGGCAGTGCGGTCTCCTTAAACTCATCAATCTCTGACTTAGTGCGCATGACCACTTTGTCATCCCTCCGGCCCTTCACTAGTTTGGCATTCTTGTTGGCGCTGTCTATGACCTGGAAGTGGCAGAGTCGGGAAATGACGTGTTCCGCATGCTCTCACAGATCAAGAAAAGTCAACACAGATGCCTGATCGGTGAAAACTGTGGAGGCGTCCAAGTATAGGGAGTGGCAGTTTAGCTCTGCATCTGTGATGTATAAGGGTGGGTAAAAAAGGTGTCTTATTTTGCCAGCGAGGCTCAACGAGCCTCAACGAGGCTCGGCACTCGCTGGGGAGGCCCTAGTTGGTGCATTACGGTTAGAAAATCACTTTCTTTGATCTGCACGGATCGAGCCGGAACTTTTTCTGTTGTTCGCTTATATATACTAATGAACTAATGAATATTAATGTTGAGACCGGGTGGAAAATATGGGCATGTGAGCCAGGAAAATTTGGCTTTTTTTTACACCCCCCCCCCCTGTTGCACACCCCTTTTAACTCTTCCTGGTGTTATATAATAATAAATAAATATTATTATTGATGATACTTGGTTTAAAAGATGGGTCTGTCAGCCGAATCAGCCACAAAAAACTCGGATTTGGGAAATTTTGGGGATTTCTGGGGAGATGGGGCTGGTTCCGCCCAAAAAGTAGACACCCTCGCTGGCCGACGAGTGTCTTCCACACCGGGAAAGAGGTCATGACCCACCCTTAGTGATGAACAAACAACTGATCACCATCCAAGCACTGCCTGTACCTGCCCCAGATGCACGCCATATATTGCGTCATGAACAAAAAAAAGTGCTCCAATGAGATGGAGTGAGGCATAGTTTATACTTTTGTCTTTGCGATGCCACCTACAACCTTCCTTCTCTCCTGTACTCCCACATGCATCACTCTTTGATATTACGCTGCTTATACTTAGTGCGCATTCCACTTTTTGAACATCTGTCTTTGCATGGCCACTTCCAACGGATCTTCTCCTAATGCTTACGTACACCTGCACTTATTGCTGGTATATGCTTAGGGTTGGCCAGAACTGATTATATGCACCGTATTTTATTTTATATTCGTTGATTTGTCTGCCAAAAACACCGTGTATATACATTTCTGGCCAACCTTATATATGCTACTACTGTTTGGCGCAAGTGCGAGTGAGAGTATGCAAATGACCTGTTTAGACACTGTGCTTTGCATTACCACACACAGCCCACCTGGTCCTGCATCTCCTCAGTGCTGAGTTCCTTGCAAGGTGCCTCCAGCCAGTGATCCCTGGAAGTTTCAAAAACCTCCAGCTGCTGCCACTTGCTGAGGTGTACAGTGAGCTCCTTGTTGGCCTGCTCCACATCTATGTAGTCCGACGGCTGCATGGGCAAGGCAAGAGCAGAAGTGGTCAAATATGGGTTGAATGGGATAAACAACTCCCATTTGTTGAGAGCGTGCGCTCTACGCGTCAGCTGTAGCTCCACGTCCATGATGTGAGGGGCCTACATGAGTTAAGAGAGTTTTAATATTTGAGGTGTACTGTGTAATGAACAGACCATTAGAGATAGAGACTGTTGCATATTGAGTGAACTGTGCTTTCGTGACCTATGATCACACTTTTCTGCCGTAACCATGGGACACATGCAGGGTTGGCCAGAACCGTAAATGCACACCGTATAAGTCCATATGTATAATCTAATTTTCCCTGTTATAAATGCCATATATACACCATATTTACGTATGTATGTATGGCTTTGGCCAACCCTAGCTAATCAAATGCACCTAATTACCCTTGCTCTGGCACTTGCAAAGGAGTTGTTTAGTTGTGCTGGATGCTCGTTTGCTTGGCATCACGGAATATGTGCAACTTTAACGTGATTTTTTGATCTAAACGGTTCACAGCTCAATTCAAGCAACTGGACACTCTCTCTATATTGCTTTTTTTATTTATCCCTTATACCTGTTGGTCAAGTTGGTCGAAGGATAGAAGGGATATGGTTACACAAGTTGTGGGGTCTAAAAATGTCCCTGGTTGACTATGGCGTTTATCTTTTCACAAAGGGAGTCCTCAGACCATTTGTTGCAAGGCACCTGAAGATACACAGAGTCATGCGCTTGTGTACAGACAATTGCAGAAATTTCGCCCTAAATCGACGCAGTCTTCATATCTCATATAAAATAGGGAATAAAAACTTCAGCCTTTTAGTTTATGAAGTCACTCAGATGTACGCGATGAAAAAAAGGGCTGCGCCTGTGCAGGCCTGCACCTACCATCTTCCCAAACAGCTCCTCGTAATCCCTGCACTGCTTCGCCCTGATGAACACTTCATCGTATGAAGCCTTTGTGTTTGCCAGCTGCTGCAGCACAACAGCAGGCGCGGCCTTGCCAAAGTCAAATTTGCCAGAGCGCAGGTCTGCTGTGATGCCCTGCAGTGTGGACGAGAGTGTTGAAGTTAACACAGAGCCAAAGGCAAGCAGCAGCAGCCGCCGCAGCAGCAGCAGCAGCAGCAGCAGCAGCAGCAGCAGCGGTAGCAGTAGCAATAATTAACTGATCCTTATTAACCAGTAGGGCCAGGGACTTTGTAGGTAGCAGCAAAAGTGGCATTGACCAATTCCTATTAAATGAACGCCACCTGTAAGTGCTGGTTAGAACTGCGTTTTGAGACCCAGATCCATTCAAAAGCAGGAGGCCCTGGCTGGTGGTTCACAGCTTCAGGCCTTACCGTGAGCTTGCTGAACATGGTGGCCTTTGAGGTCTCTAGGTCAGTGGCCATCTCTGCCTTCGTGTCCTCAGCATACCCTTGGGCACTTGCAAGAGCACGGCTGAAGGCCATGACTGCCTGTGGTCAGGGGAATCGGCAATCAGGTGTCATGAATTTGAGAAGGATAGCAATGAAAACAGGCTAACACGACAGTATGGCTTACTCTTAACAATACACAGACGCAGACACACAGACACAGACACAAGATACACATGCAGGAAGTGTTCAGTGCAAGCACTGAGTTGTGACGGCTGCTATAACAAAGCACACTAGAACAGTGTACATTACGCACAAGACAGGCATGCACACATGAGGGAACCGGTATACAGCAACTCATGGTGAACAGGCATTCCCTTGTAATCAGTAACGCTGCTCAATAAAGGGTTGTCTGGAGAACAGCCCTAAGCAAGGACTCCTTTTCATAAACGACTGTCACCATAAACGACTGTCACCTCCTTCCTAAGGCGCCATTTGAGGGGCAAGCTACGCTCCCCTTATTGTTGCCATCAAGAATGACAAGACCACTCCATGCACAATAAACGTCTCCTAAGCACCAATTCAGTAGCAAAAGCTGTTTTGACTCAGGGCGCGGGTTTCAGGCCAAGCCTGCGACCTTCCTGCTCCCCATTGATTTCTCCCATTCCTTGTACACTGGGGGAGCGTTACAACACCTGGTACCTAACTGCTGATTGTTTTTTTCTTGTTTGACTTGAGAAATTATTTCGATTACCTTCATAGCTTTCTGCTCAACCTTTGTACTCACCTCCTTAGTGTCGTCGACGATGACCTGGTCCGACGGGGGAATCTTCCCTCCATACTCTGAAAGCATCTCGTACATCGCCTATTGTAACGAGTGGGTAAAGCAGTGTACTTGAGAGCAATGTGGTGCAAGTTAGCAGTGTACTTGAGGGCAATGCAGTGCAATTTAGCAGTGTACTTGAGGGCAATGCGGTGCAAGTCAGCAGTGTACATGAGGGCAGTGCGGTGCTAGTAAGCAGTGTACTTGAGGGCAATGCGGTGCTAGTAAGCAGTGTACTTGAGGGAATTGCGGTGCAAGTTAGCAGTGTACATGAGGGAATTGCGGTGCAAGTTAGCAGTGTACTTGAGGGCAATGCAGTGCAAGTTAGCAGTGTACTTGAGGGCAATGCGGTGCTAGTAAGCAGTGTACATGAGGGCAATGCGGTGCAAGTTAGCAGTGTACTTGAGGGCAATGCAGTGCAAGTTAGCAGTGTACATGAGGGCAATGCGGTGCAAGTTAGCAGTGTACTTGAGGAAAATGCAGTGTACTTGAAGGCGTTGCGGTCACTGAAGGGCGTTGCGCAGACACAAGAGCGTTGCCGGGTGCAAGAGAATGGGTAATAGCAGTGTGCGCGAGGAAGGGGGGAAAGAAAATGAGATCAAAGATGAGCGCTGCAGACTGCAGGAGAGAATGAAAGGGACAGAGCAGCATGGGGGTAGATTTGGGGTGCAGCAGCCACAGCAAAGGCGCTTTAATGTGAACTTGAAAAGTAAATGTAGAATTCCTGTGATGAATGCCTGCACTACCTTAACATGCTCCTCAAGCATGATATCTATTGCCTGCTGCAAGGTAAATTGCAGGCATACCTATCTGTGCAGCCATGTGCAAGTGGCGCATGTTATTGGGATTCAGAAAAACTGGACATGTGCATTTTTTATTTGAGCAGCCTCTTTAAATTTTACAAGGGCCATTACTGGAAAAGTCCAGGCAGCTTCATTACCTAAGAAAGTGCGTACCCTTTCCTGCACTCTGGTATCCTAAACCCTCATTCGTCATCGTGTGTGTTTGTGCCTTCTCGTTCACATTCTGTCCTAACACGCCCATGCTCCCCCCTGAATCAACATGTGCTCTGGACCAACCTGTGCTCTGAATCAGCATTTGCTTTCAATCAACATGTGCTCTGAATGAATCAACCTCACTGACCAACACTATCCCACCTGGATCAGCATGTGCTCTCTGTCGTATGCATCCTTGGACTGTATGGTCTTTGTCACGGTTGCATAGAAAGCTGCAAAGTCGTCCAGGGCAGTGGGACGGTGCACCAGCTCGCTGTTGGAGGAATTAAAAAAGACACACATGTTGGTAAAGATACTGGTGTTGTCAGCCAGCTCCCTTGATAATCAGAGCACACAAGTTGAGCACGGAATGCATGCACCAAAAAGGCACGGTGTGACATGAAAAGAGGGAGAGCGGCAAATACCTACTAAAAAGCAGATGGGTCAAAGCACGGCAGACTTGCAGATATCCAGCTGCAAGTGTGCATGATACTGATGCTGATGTGCATGATGTGCATGGCGTGTATGATGTGCATGTGTACACAATGTGCATGATGATCATGTGCATGTATTCACCCCATGAAGAAAGCTTATCAGCTTGCTAGATGATTACCTATGCCTGATGCCTTGCCAACAATGAAAAGGTAGAGTGCTCCAACAACGTTCATACAACCCGAAACCCTTTCGTAGGTGACATAGCTATGCATGAGAAAGACCCATTGTGCATCATAACCATAACAAACACACTCGAGCTTGCACTCGTCCGTCTCACTTGTTGATGCTTTGAAACATTTCCAGCACGCGCTGGGTCTCGTGGTGAGCAGTGACGACAAGCATCATGCGCTGAAGCTCCATTGCCTGCGCACATGCAACACACAAGCCAAGGTGAGCCGGCTACTGTCGTGTGCATCAAAACACTGCAACTGACAGTGTAAAATGCAAGAGCACTTCACACAACTGGATGCATTATTGCCCCGGGACAGTGCAACAGAAAGTGGCAAATGTCAAAAAGCCTATAACCTATAACCTATAAATCCTAATCCTGAGCCACTTGCACGACAAATGAGCTATGTGTGCAAGCCGTATAAATGTTTGTGCAGGAATTTTGCTAAAAAATTTGGGATTTAAATGAATTGAGAACATAAACCTGCCCAAGGTCGCGACCCACTCAAGCACAACGCTCCCTAATTTGCAAAACCATGATGCACGAGACTTTGCAAAGCAGAGCGCACCCACAACCGCATGTAACAAGGTCCATTTATCCATGCATTTCCGACAAGTGTTTCAAGCGAGCACGCAAGAAAGAAATTAAGGCAAATATACAAACATGCACACACACTCACATACATTCACACAAATGCAAAGTTACATGTACACAACACACAAACACAAATGCACACACATATCTACTCACGCATATGAGCACACACACACACACACAAATGCACACACACTAGCACACAGGCACACACCGTTTCCAGCGTGTTTTCCAGCTGCTCCTGCAGGTGCCGCCCACTGAGGAGCAGGCAGCCCACATTGTTTCCAGAGCACAAACCGGTCACCTCGTCCTGCCAGGATCTGCAAGGCACATGGGAAGGGATGGATACGTACATACATACATATGCACATGTATGAGTTTGTGCGCATTCATGCATAAGTGTTGTATGCACTTTTGTGGGGGCAGGTGGAACCCTTTAATTTATGGTCGTAAACGAACATCAGTTCTTGTCAGTCCTAGGCGTGCATCTTTTGATGTTGGCATGTGTCAGTGGCAGTCAGGAAGCTGGGCAGGCACTGTGTACATTTGTTGGCGGCAGCGTTTTCATACATGCATTTGGCCACAAGGCAGTCATACCTGAGTTATGTGGTGTACACAAATAGTACAAACAACAGTCACATTGCACAAGGCAGTCATACCTGTGTCATGTGGTGTATACACATATAGTACAAACAACAGTCACATCGCACAAGGCAGGCATACCTGTGTCATGTGGTGTATACACATATAGTACAAACAACAGTCTCACATCGTTCATTGTACAACAGAGGAATTACACAGTTTTTTCCAGCTGTAACGAGATGTGACTTCTAACAATAAGATGTTTTCTCTGCCACGTGTACAGCATAATAAAGAAAGAAGGCACAAACTTTGAACGGAGTAGAAGGCATGAACCCTGGTGGACTCACTTCAGCATCGCCATGTCCCTTCTGATCTGCTGAACACTGCGCTCTGAATCCTGCAAGAGCACGAGATTGTTTACATCTAGCTTTATGGCAGGTAGTGTGAGCGTGTCTGTGGACACCAGTGTGACTGAGTCACCAGTGTTACTGTGGACACCAGTGTGACTGTGGACACCAGTGTTACTGTGGACACCAGTGTGACTGTGAACACCAGTGTGACTGTGGACACCAGTGTGACTGTGGACACCAGTGTTACTGTGGACACCAGTGTGACTGTGAACACCAGTGTGACTGTGGACACCAGTGTGACTGAGTCACCAGTGTGACTGTGGACACCAGTGTGACTGTGGACACCACACAGAATAGCCCAACGACAGAACGAGCACTTGCTGTCCAGCGCTAGACGTTCAACACCAATCGTTACATCTTAAGCGTTACAGGACAAGACAAATCAGACAGCTGTCCATGCTGTTCCGCGTTTACCAACATAAGCAAGTTTTAAACTAGGTTTGAAAGTTGCGAAGCCTGCCCCTTGCAAATGGCAAAAATAGTACCTGCTACGCAAATTCCAAAGCCCAAACAGCTTCCAAACTTAAATCAAAAGTGCTTACTCATTGACAATGGTTCAGCCCAACCAAACAGCCACTAATCATAACACGCTCTGCACCAGCATGTACATTCACAAGTGCAGATGAGCACCCTGTAAACGCACACACACACACACATACACACACACACACACACACACGCACGCACCTTAAACAGGGCAGGGTCATAGCTCCTGCAGAAGTCATAAATGGGGCGGAGGGGCTCGTACCCGGTGATGGTCTGTTGTGCTGCTTTGTAGGCATCAATTATGGCCTGGGAGACCATCAACCTGGCAAGTAAGAGATGATTGTTTGTGGGTCGCAATGTAGAAGTCTTCTACGCCTCAGGATGTTTGAACGTGGCAAACATGCTAGTGGACAAGCTGCATTGTAGGCACGGACCGCGCCTTTGGAAAGACAATCCCTGTGCACAAGCTTGTGGGAGGGGCAGGTTAACTGTGATACAAGAGACACGAGCCTAGCGGACGGTTGTTGATTGGAAATGCATGCAGGTTGCCTGAGTGGCTCCTCCTTATTGTGGGGAGTGGTTTACGTTGCCTGCGTATAGAGGTCTCTTCCATATGATGCCATGGGGATACAAAGCTTGGAATTTGCTGGTACTGCAAGACAATAATCGTTTGATCGAGAAGAACAAGGAGAGACGTCATTGTGAACTGCACCTTCCGTGTACTCAGCCAACAGCTTGAACAAAATTGTTTGCGTGTAAATCCGAGTTCGATCACAAACGCATATGGCTTGAAACGGGACACACCTAGCACGCATGAGGGGCTTATAGCCGGTGAGGATGCTCTGCAAGTCCACGCTCCTGGGTAGCATGGCCTGCAATTAGTATTTGTAAGTTTGATCCTGTTGGGAAGCATGGCCTGCAAGTAGGAACTGCAAAATTTGACACAAATAGGTGTGCAGCTGAACTAGTGCATGGAAGCAACTTAGCAACTGAACTAGCGCACGGAAGCAACTAAGAAACTGTACAAGGCTGAAACTGACATGCAAATGGATAACTGACGTATGCTTGTTATTTTCTGGTCCCTTACGTCCATTCATATTATGTTTTCACTGCAAACGTCTGACAGCATGGCTCTCATGATATATGGCGTATTAGACGCTTGCCTTTATCATCATCATCATCATATCGTCGATCAGTGTGTTTGTTTTGTTTCCATTGACACTTTCAATAGATGTACAAGTCAGATTTGGTTGACCACATCTGCAGGCTGTGGCGCTGCTGGCTCTTTCATACTGCGATCTAGTATGTAAGGGTATTTTACTAAACAAATGACCCTGTCCTGGACAAACATACCTGCAAGCTTTGCGGCTGTTGGCTGTGTTTGCTGCCTGTCTCTACCAGTAGGTAGGGGGGGAGCACAGGTAGCTTGCTCACAATCTCGAGTGACATGATGCGTGGGAACGAGCGCACACTTGTGACCATGGTGTCTATCAGGTCAATTGCAATGGCCTGCGCAAGACAGTAAGTAAGAGAATTTGATGCATGATGGCATGGATGTAGAGTAAATCAGTGCTCCCTCTGTAATAACGTGGTGTACAATTTACATAAACCATTTCTTGCACTAGACATGTGCAAAACCTCAAAATAAATCTGCTGAGTTCAGTGTGCAACACTTGACAAGGTCCAGTCACGACTGCAAAGAAACGAGGGTCCTCGCAACTGCCCAGACTAGAAGGAAAAAGGCAGAAAAATTAAATTCAAGCTCATAAAGAAGAGCAGTTGCGACACCATATCCATAATTACAAACTCCTAGGTCGACCAGAACCATATAATACAAGGTACACAACAATACATTCAGACGTTTCCTGCCAAATTTACCATTGGCAAACCTAATGTGCACATGTCGTGGCTGACCATTTGGGGTCCTGATTGCAGCGCACATTACCATCTCTGGCTTAGGCCATTTCTTGATCCACCTTAGCTCACCTGTCGAACCTTCTCCTCATCAACCTCAAATACCATGCCCTCTGGGGCAAAATCCAGCTGAGATAAAATTACGGGTACTTTGGTGAGGTCCTGTCCAAACTGTGAGACCTGGAGGCAACGTTTAGGGTAAGGGGGTTGTCAGGTGTGGCCTTTGTATCTACATTGTGGTACAGCCGAAGCACTGCTTGCTTGTACTGTCTCTCTGTATCTACGTTGTGGTACAGCTGAAGCACCTCTGCTTGTACTGTCTCTCTGTATCTACATTGTGGTACAGCCGAAGCACTGCTTGCTTGTACTGTCTCTCTGCATCTACATTGTGGTACAGCTGAAGCACTGCCTGCCTGTACTTTTTCGCTGTGAACCTGTGTCAAGCACAGTTAGTACTTGGCTTCAAGTAATGAGTAGTTAACGCACACACATAAGCACAGGCACGTGCATACACATAAAAAAGGAAGCTGCACTGAAGCGTAAGACACAGAGAGGCAGCCAGAAGTTGCCCGGATCTATAGAACTTTGAAAGTGCCCACATATAATGAATTGCAGCCAAAAACACGTGAAATGTACAATACTGTACTTAATAAAATGACGTTATTGGCCAAAGATGGGGTACAAACTCGTGCAACAGGTTAAAGCTCCATTTTGCCTAGGATGAAGCCCCATTATGCCACGTGGTTACATTTTGTATACAAGCACACAAACAAAGTCCATGCACACAAACTAAGCCCCATTTTGCCACACAAACAAAGCCCCCATCTTGCCACGTGGTTACATTTTGTATACAAGCACACAAACAAAGCATTAGCTGCCAGGACAACAAAGTTGCCAGATGATTCAACATATAACATACAAATGTTTAGCGTATGTGCATGCGCGGCATGTGTGAATATGTGGCATACGCACCTGGCCAACAAGCATATCCAGCATTCCTTCCACCAGCAGCTGGTCTGTGAGCTTCAAGAGTATGGGAAGCAACAAAAAGTCCTGCGCGCGCAGACAAAGTAGCAACGCCACAACCCAAGGGGTTATTGGCGTGCAGCCTACAGAACTATGTGTACACTGCCCTAATTAAGAGGCAATTATGGTGCAGCCCTACAGAACTATGTGTACACTGCCCTAAATAAGAGGCAATAATGGTGCAGCCCTACAGAACTATGTGTACACCGTCTTAACTAAAAGGCAATATTGGTGCAGCCGGAACAGACGATATCAAACGGTGACCTGGGTGAATAAACACTTGAGGGAAGTGCATAGCTGCAGGTTCATGCAGTTGAGGGGCTTTGAGAAAAGCTGGAGCAGGAACGTTTCATAAAGCTGTTTGATGGGTACTTACGCACCGCGCATACATATATAAGCACATACACACATATTTGCGCACACTTGCACACACAGAACACCAGCACACACACACACACACACACACACACACACACACACACACAGCACACACACACACATATACACATACCTGCTGCGCTAACCTCAGCAGTCGCATCTTCTCCAGCTTCTCTGCCTTGACTTTGACGATAGATTTCGCGGGAAGGGCTTTGTGAGTGGCAGGGCCACCCTGAGGAACTGCGCTACTGCCCCCGATCTCCCCGTCAAGCTCCTTTACGTCTTGCCTGAGTTGGGCCTGCGTTTTGTTGGTGCAATGGCGGCACATTTTTTGTGCAATGGCAGCAGGATTGACGACAGCATTGGAATCATTTGGTGGTAGCAGTGATCTATCATCAAAGTGAGAGAATCCAGTGGTTGACAGCCATACGCAGCTTGTGAGTTGTTTGTATATTTGCGTAAGCAGGGTGATCCTCTGCCCTGGGCCGCTCTTTGCTTTGCAACACTAGTTGATGAGCAAGGACAGCATGCAGCAACATGTTGAAACTCAAGATGGAAAGCACAGTGAGTTGCTTGGAAGCCAAAGCGATGAGCCCAAGGCTGTATAAAGCAGCTCATTCCAATCCAGCAGCTCAATCCGGTGCCTGTGCTAGGGCTGCTGTTTCACAGCCAAGGATGCTCAGAATGTACCCAGAAACAGCTGTGCCTGTGCTAGGGCTGCTGTTTCACAGCCAAGAATGCTCAGAATGTACCCACACTTCAGCTCACCTCTGTTTTGGTGACGTTGGAAAAAAGGCTGGCAAGCGTCTGCTCGATGGCTGCCACGTGCATGAAAACAAGGGGCATCGTCTTCATCCTGCATGCACGTGTGCAGTGACCAAACGGTGGGCAAAGGCTACCAAATTGTTACCAATATGTGCAGAGTGGGTGGTAAGGCAAGGAGCTGGCTGATTTGATGGTACTGAGCCTTTTTTCTGGGCAGTAGTTTCTTGTTGAGCGATGCATGGAATGTGCAAAGAGGGGGTGCCCTACTACTCCAGTGCAGGTCACATTGGCTTTTAATGAAATCACCGAGTAAGAAATCATCAAGCCAGAGCAATTCCAAAGGAAAAGCTTCACCTACTTGCGAATGTCCTCCTGCTGGTTCATGAACTCATGAAGCCTGAGGGGAGCTCGTCTGTCTGGGTCACCCAGGTCCACCAAGCGCGACTGTTTCATCTGATGCACTTTGTTCTGTGTGGCGTGTGGCAGCAGAATGGAGCAGAAGGGCAGAGAGGGCGATTTAAGTGAACCTTCCCTCAGGTTACCAAGCAAGTAATTTGTATCTGTGTGCTTTGATCTGTGCAGAGCAACTAAGCAGGCCTTTGTTTTGATGCATCAGGCGAATCCTGCGTTCTGCAATGTACTACATACAAGCATTATGATAGCAGTATTTGATGCTGCATGAGGTTGCTGATAGCAGTATTTGATGCTGCGTGAGTAATTGATGCTGCACCTACCGCAATGTCCATGACAGCAAAACAAAACTTTGGTTTGGCGAAGAAGAGGCGGGACTCCAGCTTGCGGCGAATCTATAGATAACAAGGGAAATTGAAAAGTGTTGTGTGCCATTTTCTGTGTTTTTTGGTGGCTCACCCAATAGAGCACCTTGAATGACAAGTTTGAGAGGTATTCAAAATATGCAACAAGGGCACTTCATAACTATTCACTTCAAAGTATGCAACGAGAGCACTTCATAGGTATTTAAAATATGCAACAAGAGCACTTCATAAGTGGGTGCTGGCAACTTTGACTAGGTATCAGATTCCACAGGGTGCAGGGTGCATGTATCAAGGATCATGCAAACCGCACTGGCAAATACATCAAAGCTTCAAAATTGTCACTGTCCTGAACTCAGCAGACAAACTTGGTTCGTGTTGTGCACACGCTTCTGCTCCCCCAAACACAATTTCTCATTTCAAATCACAAACGCCACATACTAAGCAGCAAAACCCTATCTGACATTGAGCATGCGCTACATTTCGGTGCCTGCCCTGTGATGCGCACATTGTGCATTACAATTTGACGGACCTTGTCAAAATGCTGTGCACGTGCTGCTGCTCTCCAGGTCCGGAACATGCGCTGGATCATGAAGTTTTTAAAGAACGGCAGCTGCGAGACAAGGGGCGCAAGTTAAGATATCAGCCTGTATCTGAGGGTTGTGCGATATCATGATGAGGTTGTGATGATATCATGATGAGGTTGTACAATATCAGCCTGTATCTGAAGTTGTATGATATCAGCCTGTACCTGAGGTTGTATGTCTTTGCTCTATGCACAGTTTTCCTTGAGGGCTGTTCTTGGTTTTTACCTGTCTGTAACATACTTGTTTCTGAACAGGAAAGATATTGGTTGGAAGGAAGGGAGAGCACCCCACAGCACTCGGGTAAATGAACAGCGCAGTCAGAAGGCATTTGGGGCATGACCAAAGATGAAGCACACATTCACACTATACAACTCAGCACTGTAGCAGCATCCATGGTGGCATTGATAGATGTTTCTAGGCAGTGAGCCGCCTGCAGACAAAATAAAGCTTTGGTTCTTGTTCCGACCATCTTACGTTACACACTCCTCTTTCCTTCCATGCTGTCCTTTTTACTCTTGCACCTGTTTAAAGCAGGTCTTGTCATGTGCTTGCACCATTGTGCACTTTCTTCTGTGTTGCTACGCGCTGTGACATGTTGCCAACTATCAGCCCTTGGCCCTTCTTCTTGGCGTCACTTCAGACTTAGGTGGGCTGGGTGGAGCTTATAAAGACCAATTGCATACAATTGAATAGCCAATTGCATACAATTGAACAGCATAGTATCTATACAATTAATGGATTATTTACGACAAAAGGAGACGTATGCTCCCACATGCTCTAAACCCCCCTCACTGGTCTCAATATTTCTGTTGTGCCCTTACACCCCTTCCCTGACTTGGCTTGCATCATCGAAGCTGCCTTGCCCAGTTGCTCTTACATTATCTGCCCTCCCTCACTTCACACTGTGGTGCTGCTTTGGCACGCTTTGTGCTCACCTGCTTCATGATGTTGAGCACGCTGTGTGCTCACCTGCTTCATGATGTTGAACACACTGTGTGCTCACCTGCTTCATGATGTTGAGCACGCTGTGTACTCACCTGCTTCATGATGTTGAACACGCTGTGTGCTCACCTGCTTCATGATGTTGAACACGCTGTGCTCACTTCACACTGTGACGCTGCTTTGGCACGCTGTGTGCTCACCTGCTTCAGGATGTTGAACACGATGTGCTCTCGCACCCACTGGCCGATGGGAATAAATTCAGCAGGGGACCCGTCTTCTGTCATATGCACCACACCACTCGCGCTGATGGTGTAATACTCGCCTAATATGGACTCCTGCAGAGAGGAATGCATGAGCAAGACACCAGATCAGAGCAAGACACCAGATCATCTTGTCATGGACCCCTGCAGACAGGGATGCATGAGCAAGACACCATATCAGAGCTGGACAATTAATCATCCTGTAATGAGCTCCTACAAAAAGGAGTGCGTAAAAAGTCTGACCAGATGGTCGGCTAGGGTGCAGCAGTCAAGTACTCTCATTTTATGCAAGCGTCTCATTTTATGCAAAAAGTCCCTGTCCCTCCCCTCATTCAGACACGAGCAAGACACCAGACCAGCGGCAGAATTCTTTTGTTACCTGTTGTTAGGGTTGGCCAGAATTGTATGTATATACACCATATATGACCGTAAATTTGGTAAATCCCTGCCAAAAATACCGCATGTTAACCTTATATATATATGGTCCTGGCCAACCCCACCTGTTATGCATCCATGCAAACAGGAACGCAGAGCAAGAAGACAGACTGTTTCCCCACGACAATTGTCTCAAGGCGCAACACAGCAAGGCGGACAATTGACGGTCCACACTGTCAAGATCTGCCATCACACGCTCAAACCTTGTGCCTCACAATCCCCCAGTTGTTGTTAGGAAAAGCCTGATGCGTTTAAATAGGTAGAAATGAAATATCACTTTGACCATTGCCCTTTTGCAGGCGTACACTCAGCAGACATCATTCACTCTGTTTTAACAAACCAGAGGAAAGGACAGGAAGTGCCGACATATACCTCACCTTTGAGCACACCATCAAATCGTAAGGGCAGGGAGAACCGAAGGGGTGGTCTCGCACAGCATGAAATAGCTTGATGCGCGCCAAATGGCCTTGGGCAGCAAAGTACAAGATGACGTCCATGCCCTGTTGGGAGTGTTATGCACAGTACACAGGGTCAGATCAGTTGTATGTGCACGCAGGTGTATAAAGTATAATATGTGCTGGGTGGTGTCTTGAGCTCAATGTAACAAGAAAGTGTCCATTGTCCATGCTCTGTGAATAGTTATACGCGCATCACACAAATTAAGTGATTGTGTGCAGCTGCAAACTTTTATTCATGCTGAGCAGGCTTGCGCTATACGCAAGTTGGCCGGAACATTCTGTATGGGTGTAAGATGCTGACATGGAATTAAACATACAATAGCACACAGACAATCCTTACCGATCCCAGCCAGTCATGGGTGCAAGAGTGGCTGAGTGTGTGGAATGACTTTGGGCATCAAAGCATCAGAGCGTATGCATAACAATAACTGGAATTCACAGACAAGTAATGAGAAGAGATGGCTGCAAAGCACACCTGGTGGCTAGTACCAGCAGAACGGACACCAGCTGTACTGCATGTGCAAGCAAAAGACATTGCACGCAAGCACATACATCAACACACAGCATGCACGCTCGCAGGGACCCCACTTGCAGTTTTACAGGTTCTTCCATCTGCACAAGCGAGCGCACAAGCATTTACACAGGTAGGCATCCCACCGTGTTAATGTGGTACTTCCATTCCGGCTCAATCAGATTCAAAGCTGCCATCAGACTGTTCCCAGAGGCAGTTGGCGAATGCCAGCCCTCCTGTGAGTGCTGCTGCTGATGATGATGATGATTATGATGATAATGCTGCTGCTGCTGATGATGATGATGATGCCATCCCGGCTGCGTGCACGCAAGACAAAAAAGCAGCTGAGAATTTCTTCCAGGCGCTTTCTGGAGCACAGGAGTCTTTCTAACAAAAGCCAGCCCCTTAGGCGGTTGCTATTTTAGGTGTGTCAACATGTGCTGCGGCATTGCCTTGAAGGCGACGCATGTCCTCCGCGTAAAGGGTTGGCCAAAACCATACATGATACATGTATACTGTATATAAACAAACGTTCAGTGTACGGTATCTATTTGGTGTTGTTAGCAAGGGAATTACCATACATACGGTCATATACAGTGTACCTATATACTGTTCTTCCATTATTGACAGTGAATGAGGAGCATTGCGCAGGAAACTGCGAATGGGATCAGTGAATACTTCTTCCTAATAATTTATGAAGATGCTGGTGCTCGCGCAGAGGCTGGATGCTGAGATGAATGAGCCATCAGGCCCTTCATGTCATTTGACCACTGTGCAACCTTTTTTTACCTCCTCTCTGTTGACTTGCGCCGTGCCTTGCACAGGGAATCCTATTTGTAGTTTTCAAAGAGTACAGGTAACTCGCTGACATCTTGCAATGCGGCTTGACCGAGAGAGCTGCGCAACTCCAGCTTTGTAGCATAAAAATAGGATGTTGCAGACCCACCTCACGTCCAGGAGTCGCAGCAGTGATGGGTGGGAGAGTGGTGGACTTGTTCAAAGGGTCTGTTGATACCACTGGGGGTGAAAAACCACCTATAGGGGGATGAGCGTGTTTGGGAATGGTGTCGGTGGGTGTGATTGCATGTGCATGTATGTGTGTGGGCGTAAGTGTGGGCGTAAGTGTGGGTGCGGGTGCGGGTGAGGGTGTGGGTGTGGGTGCGGGTGTGGGTATGGGTGTGGGTGTGGGTGCGGGTGTGGGTGAGGGTGTGGGTGTGGGTGTGGGTGTGGGTGTGGGTGTGGGTGTGGGTTCGGGTGTGGGTGTGGGTGTGCATGTGGGTGTGTATGTGTGCGTGTATATGTTACTTAGGGTGTATGTGTTCTGCTTGTGTGTTCATCCCCACATGTGCACAAGCAGCTTCTAGTCAACGTACCGTGGCCTTCCGCTCCAGCAGCAGGTTGGCCCTGCACGGCGGGTGGGTGGGCAGGGCCAAAGTGACAATGGTGCTAGTTACAGCAACTTGAACTGACTGCTATGTGTGTGTATATGAATAAATCATACTTGCACGTGAATGTGAACGTAGGTGTGTGCGTGGGTGTGTGCGTGCGTGCGTGCGTGCGTGCATGCGTGCGTGCGTATGTAAATACATGTGTGTATGTGTGAGTGTGGGTGGGTGGGTGTATGTGTGTGTGTATGTGCGTGTGTATGTGTGTGATTACATGTGTGTGTGTGTGTGTGTGTGTGTGTGTGTGTGTGTGCGAGCGCGCGTGAGCGTGCGTGCGTATGTGAGTGTGTGTGTGTGTGCATGAGTGTGAGTGTCAGTGTGTGCGTGATGTGTGTGTGCACTTACCTTGGCTTGCAAATGAGGAAGCTTCATGTCTTGAACTGCCTCTCTCCCTGAACAGAAAGAGGGCTTTCAAGACCTGGCACAGGCAGGTTGTTTTACAACTTAGACATTTCAATCACTGAAAAGGAGCGGGGCGCATCCCCCTTCGAACGGTGCGTGCTTCATACTGCTAAGACTTTACTTTTACAATAAGCATAAAATGATTCACCTTAATTCCGTGTTGCAAAAACACTCCGGGGTTCAATGCTTAATCAAATTCTGATACGTATCGCAGAGGTTTTCTGCTTTGGTTACGGGTATTTCTATTTTGATTTATCTTAATTGCGGTTGATGACAGCTGATATAGCGTTGTTTCGGTGATAATTCTCGCCACGTTCATGGGTTCTGTTTCTACAGCACCTGTACCCGGGGTGTAGCCCAGCTCTCTGGGAGATCGTTTTTCCAAACCTCTCAGTATGTGCACGCTTGCTGGGTCGTTTATTTTTTATTTGCTGAGGAGTATTTGTTGTCGTTTGCGTGCTTTTTGTTTCATTCTTTATTATGATTGAAATCCAAAGCATGGATGGTTTAGTCAAGGTTGTTTTGAGAATGCAAAGTTCGTTATTCTATGAGCTATGAGCGCCCCTACGTTCTTGAGGAAGGGATTAGGGTAATAAAAATTGCCATTTTATAGAGGTTTGGTATTCAGTTTTGAGATATTAAATCCTCTATATTGTCTGCACTGCCAATAAGTGGGTTGGCTAAATGTAGGATGATGCATCTGACATCCTTAACCATATTTGAGAGCTTCAAGCGTTTTTTGGCATCTCGTCTATTTTGGAAAGCCCTGCATGTTTATTTTTGACCTGTGCAAGTTGCGCAAGTAGAGAAAGCAAGCTTTCGGCAGCATTGGAGCAGGTCTGTCACTGCTTTTGCTTGTTGCTCTACTATTTTTTTTGCTGGCAGACCTTGTATCGCCAGACAATTTAGGCCTCGGTGAAGTGTGGTTGGTCAACGGTTGATTTCAGCCGTGTGGGGTTGAAATGCGGTTGAAATCATTTCAGCCGTATTTCAACCGCTTAAACCGCATTTCAACAGAGCCAGGATTTTTCTGACGATGTATTCAAGCCGTTTTGTGTCCATTGCACTGCCTCTCCTTTTCTAAGCCCCATGGAAATTCCACTGCCTCTGAGTGGATAAGTGTAAGTGAGGCCACTGCAAAGGAGATGGCCTACTTGGTTTGCATGGTGGCACGTCTTTGGAGTTCTGATGGAAATCCGGCTGCTATGCATTGTAGTGGGGGGAGGGGATATATGTGGTTCTGAGCAAGGTTCAAACACAGAGGTCTGGTATCTGCGCCTAGTATCTGCCGCTAGATCTATGCGTGTGGGAGGTGGCCGTCTAATGAGGTTATAAGTAATAGGATGCCTACAGTGTGTTGCTGTCCAGCGTGGTTGTGTTGCAGGTGTTGGGCGGGCACACTCTGTTGGGGTTGAGTGTCTGCGGATTTAGGGGGCACGTCATCATGATGACGAGGCAATGTATTGAAATGTGTGTTCATAGTTTTCACACATTTAGTTACGCAGCCTAGCAGTCGCACGTTTTGACTGATGGCTGTTATCTGTATATCCTGTGATTCCTGTGTGTTCATAAGGCCTATAAAGGAGGGATTTCTTATTTTATGGTGGATAAGCAGGGTTTAGACTTGTATTTCTGTCTTGAAGGAGTTGTGTAATGGAGGCAGTGCTTAGCTCTTCTGTGTCTGGCATGTTAGCGATGGCTGCAAGCGTGTTAAGTGCTACAATGTGCAATTTGAAACTCGGGAGCATTTATTTACCACGCTTTACACATACCACGCTTTACAAAACCGATAACCTTACCTTACCTTACCTTACCACGCTTTACACATACCACGCTTTACAAAACTGGTAACGCCAGTTACAGGCAGCATAATTGAGTGTATGAAATCAAGCAGACAATAGATAAACAGGTTGGTTGATGACATTGCGCACGCATTCCTTGCTTGCAACTATCATTAAACATGTCAGTGTCGATGGTCACGTAGTTGTTTTGAGGTTACATCCAAGGTTTGTCAGGTGTAATATACAGTGGGCAACATAGGCTTGATGTCGGTCCTTAAAAATGTGAAAAATAAATCACACAGGCATTACGGCTTAGTCATCCTCCTCCTCTTCCTCGTCAGTGTCAGCACCCTCGTCTTTGGGTGCTCGCTTGCGCTTTTGTCCTGCGTAAGGGAAATGAGAGGTACTTTCTTAGAAGATAATCGTCATATCACCATGTCAGCAAGTGCATGCAAATGACATCCACGTGACAAGATACTGCAGCATTGAAAAGATTTTGATGTGTAGGAGACATAACTCTGCCGTGAACAATGCAGTCATCTAAAAAACAATACAATTGCTTGCAGATAAATCTTACCGTAAATATTCTCACAATCCCCCTAATATAAACATTTTCCAAAAAGGTGCACCCGCCCTTCCCTACAAGTATGTGATCTACAGCAACCGCCCCCTGTTCTCTCAGGCCTCTTTTCACAGGTCATAAGAGTGATTTATTGAGGCTGGCAATGGCCGGGACGGGTGGTCTGTTAGACCCTTAGCACTGCAGTTTCTGTGCCTGCTGCTTTTGCTTGTTCGAGCCTGGTACTCCACTCTTTGTAACTTTGTTTCTCCTTCTGGAATAATGTTGACTTCTCTGACTGGGCCTTTTTGTCTGCTGGTAAAGGAGTTTCACGGTAATTGGTACAAAGTCGCTTTCTTTTCCTTCATCAATGTGGGGAGTGGTTTTAGCTGCCTGCATAGTGTTTCCTGGAAAGTTGGATTCATGCACCCAGTCAAACAACTGTCGTTGCAGGCAGGGTAAACCTGGTCGCCTTACGCCTGAAAAACATTACAAGTTCAATATATACACCCACACAAAAGTATATCGTATATGTTGTTATTGCACTGTACTACAAACCGCCCCCTCAAAAAACAGCTATATTAAAAACAACTACTATAAGTGGTCTGATCACGCCCACCCCCCAAGGGGCGATAGATACCCTACATTTCTTTATCACTGCCCCTAATTAACGTTGTTCCAATGGGGCGGTGCTCAGACTACTCAAAACGGTTATAAATGTGTTATCTTTTAAGGGGGCGGTTGGTGTAAAACGGTTTTAAAATCATCAATGTAAACAATTTTATGTCAATATTTTGGTGTTATCGAGGCGTAAAGTGGCGATGTCAGGCCTGCAACAACAGCTGTTTGGCTGAGTGCAAGAACCAACTCCCTAGCTTTGAAATATGTGAAAAGGGGCCCGAGTGAACAGGGGGGCGGTCTGTGTATAACAATCAATTCAGGGGGGTTACACCTATTTTTGGGAAACAAATATTTTATTCCAGGGAGGGTGGTGAGTCCGGTAATGTACAGTTATCTTTTTGTACGGTACTTTTATGATATGTGGCATATATCAATGTGCGGCCTCAAAACTAGCGACAGCACACAAGTGTCTTGTGCTTGACCAATTGGTTAAAGTCTAGCACGATGCATCTTGGCAATCAAAGAGATAATTATGTTAAGGTTGTGAGTTACCACTAGGATAGGCACATTCTGATCAGAAAAAATCACCTGGAATTAAAAGACCTATAATTGTATGACAAGGTGACAGATGCTGAGTGCCGTACGCTAAGCGGGTCCAGCAGGCATTAAGGATTCACTTATGGATTCACTTTACGGCACGATACTACCTCCCCCAAAACAGTTTGCATTTGAGAAACAAACGTGATGCATGCGGCCACCAGAGTTCCTAGTCTAAGAATGAATTCTAAATCTTAGAGGGAGAACAGATGAGCAACGTCACACTGCTTACGTTTGACATTGCTGCAGTGTGTCAAGATGTTGCACCCAGGTTTTGCAAAGGGCAAGGGGCCTGAAAAAGAACTATCTGGAGCTTGGATGTTCGTCAACACTCCACACCTTCACTCAACATCCAACTCCCAATCCATGGACGCTTTTGAACTACGGCGCAAGCCTGGCAGACTCATAAGGCTACACAGACAAAAACGAAGAAACATGCCCCCTTTTCATACCTGGTCAATTCACAAGAGGGCCCTTCCTTAGCGTTTTTACATAAGTCTCGCACCCAATACCGCCTCACCCATCTCACCTTGTGGCTGCTCCTCCTCTTCCTCCTCTTCTTCATAGTCTTCATCATCATCATCATCCTCTTCGTCGCTGTCCTCGTCTCCTAGCTCCTCCTCATAGTCCTCCTCGTCGTCCTCCTCATCAAGCAAGTCCTCGCCCTGTGTGCGTATGTATGTGTGTGCGTATGTGTGTGAGTGTGTGTGTGTGTGTGCACGTGCGCACGCGCAAGTATATGTGCATGTGTGTGAAGTAGTTGGTAATGTGTGCGTGTGCGTGCACGTGCGTGGGAATGCGGAAGCATAGCTCCGACAGGTTTGCTCAAAATTCTTTAAGTCCACGCAGTGGATCTGCGGTGATGAACTCCGATGCATTCACCCGCAATCTCTGATACAGCTGTTGGCGTAACTAACTGACCATCCAATCGTTGTCAATAGGCAGCATCAGCTGGTCTGGTAAAAAAAAGTGCACAACTTCTAAAAACGCCCATGGACATAGTTGTATGGCCAAAGTGAAGGCAGAATGCGCAGCTCCCTCCCTCAAAAAGCATTGAGGCAGCTGCCTAAGCACTTCTGTATATAAAATTCTTCTCTCGCTTTGACCAGGTGCTCACCACTAGCGCAGCATAAGGCTTGGGCTCCTCCTCTCCGCCCTCTTCTCCTCCCTCCTCTTCTTCCTGTGTGGACGCATGCAGGTGTGAAACCATGCCTTTAGGCCCACCATCACTAGCCGCATCTGCCTTATGGGCAGTCAAAAACGGGCCAGCTTGTGTCCCCATACATGCCTCCGACAGTTCAGAGAGCATACTATGAACACAGTGTGAGCTTCAACACACCTTCTTCTCTGGAGGGGGGGCCTGCTTCTTTTTGTCCTCTTCTCCTGCAGTGCACGGAGAAACTCGTCGTTAGAGTGGGAGTTGAAAAGGAGAGCAGGCAGTTCAGGCAACGGGCAGGAGGATTTTTGCAGTTTGGCAGGATGACCCCTCGAAACCCACAAGACCTTGCCCAGCTAGCATCATGCAATCAACACAAGGAGGCATTCTGGGGATGGGAGGGTGGGGGAGGTGGAAGCCCCAGTTCATCCCCACCCGATGAGGGCAATCAGGATAACTTGCGTTGCTGCTTCTTAGCAGCATTGCTTGCGGCAACATCGGGGGGCTTTGCCGATGGGGATTCCAGGGCAGTAACAGCTCGAGTAAGCTCAAAATTTGGAGCAACAGCTCGAATTTGAGTAAAATTACAGCAACGGACAAGACTACTGGACTCACCGCTCATTATCAAGTACGCTGTAGTCGGTAAGGCACAGGAAAGACGACTCTCAGAGTCGGGCAAAATTAGAGCCTAAAGTGCGCAAATTGTTTTATAAATTTTGATTTCTATATCATATTAGCGGTGTTTGGCAACAGTAGGTATACTCCCACAGGTGTAATTTTCCTTCCGTTTTTATCAGATAGACTGAAATCCCCCGGGTGCTAGTGCATTTGACATACAAGTGCAAGCATGTCTCAGACCAATCCTGCCCCTCAAAGGCCCAACATTCTGGTTTGTGGCACGCCTGGAACCGGCAAGACCACCACGGCTGAGGCTGTTGCCAGGGAAGCAGGATACCAGCACATTAATGTGGGGCAGTGGGTCGCTGAAAAGGGCCTGCACTCAGGATGGGACGAGGAGTTCAACTGCTGGATTATAGATGAAGACAAAGTGTGCGATGCAATGGAGGATGCCATGGCAGAGGGGGGCGTCATTGTGGACCACCACGGTTGTGAATTCTTTCCTGAGAGGTGGGCAGAGATCGCTCTCCATGTGCCGGCGGCTTCAGCACACTACCATACCCATACACACATGTGCACACACGTGCACACAAACACACACACACACAGGCACGCACACACATACACACACACGCACTCATGTACATACAAGTACATAGTCACAGTCACACACATTCACACACACACACACACATTCACACACATACACACACACACTCATGTACATACAAGTACATAGTCACAGTCACACGTATGCACCCATGTTTGTGCACAGATAACTGCTAAAACTGAAGCACATGTGTACAGATACCCATGCGCAACACACTAAATCTCTCTCGCGCGCGCGCGCAAACATACACACACATACACACACACACACACACACACACAGACACACACACACATATATATACACTAACGTGTTCATGTGCACACTACTTACCTCTGAACACACGCACCACACTAACACACACAGCGTCATGCACGAATTCAAGCGCACAGGTAGTTCCTGTTGCATACGTATGTATGCATGCACAGACATATATGCATACAAAGCGTGAACACGTGTATGCACACACAAACACACACACACACACACACACACCGTGCACTTTGCAGTTTTACGCGTACAGCATGCTACAAGATCTGCCGTTGTAAAGACCTGTATGTCATAAGCACCAAGAATTTGTGTGCATCTGCGTGACCTTTAAAATACAGATCGTAGCAGGCCTTTCTTTCCGCATATAACCGAACACTGAGACTTTGTTAAACCCTTTTATATCTAGGCCACCTGCTCTTATCTTGTTGCACATGCAGGTGGTTTGACTTGGTTTTGGTGCTGCAAGCTGACAACACTGTGCTGTACGACAGGTTGCAAAAACGGTGAGTTGAGACGACGCCACGTATGGAGCAAGGTGCATACTCTTTTTACATGCAAATGGGGTTTTGCTTAAGCATTTGTAGGCGGTGGTACCTGGGATAACTGTGACTTGATTTACATGTACACCTAGAAAGCCTCCAGCACGCTCCACGTGAACACACGGGAGTCTTAAATGGGTAGGGTCGGCCAGAACTATAATATGTGGTGAAGCTTTACATTTTAAATCATTAATATAAGGTGTGTATATATATAATTCTGGCCAACCCCATAAATAGACAGTGCAAGCGACTATCAAATTTGACGTGGTTGAACATATGTGCAGTCCACGGGTAGTGTATGATGCATGTTTTGAACTTTGGACACATAGATTGGGGTGCTTGAGGCAGTGCGTTGGGATCTGCACTGTACAGCTGATGTATACAATTTGTTAAGTGAGCACCCTGATGACCATCACATTAAAAAACACTGCATATTGTCGTGCTGGAATTGGCGCCTTCTACCCTGAAGTGTGCATTAGTTATTAGCTTGCTCAATTCCTTTTGCTACATCGTGCTACATGTTTTGCATGTTTCCTTTTCCTGGTTTTGTGGTGGTGTTAGAAAACGAACAGGGTGTTTGGGAGCTAAGTTACTCACACAATCTGCCACTTGTTTGAATCTTGTGCCCGCTGCAGGGCTTACAGTGCGAGCAAGGTGCAGGAAAATGTGGAGTGCGAAATCATGATGGTCATCTTGGAGGAGGCCAGGGAAAACTACAAGTAAGCAGGACGGAGCAAATTCGTCCTTGCATTCAAAACATGATGGTCTTCTTGGAGGAGGCCAGGGAATACTACAAATAAGGACGGAGCATGCCTCGTCCTTGCATTTGTTTCATCTTAAGAAGAAAAGTTGGCAGCCCACTTTCGGGGACAATTGGTCACATGTAAGGTTGGCTAGAACCGTATATATGATATATGCCTCGTTTGCGACCGTATATTTGATAAATTCTCTGCAATAATTACCGTATATATATGGTTCTGACCAACCCTAGTCGTATGTAAGGAGTGAGAAGCACAAAGATGTCACACACATAGTTGCTGGGATGTACCCCACTCCATGAGCTTACGTGATGTAAAGTCGTAATGTAACGCATAGTTTATGAGTACGTCTTAAGCACGTTTTGTCCTGTCGTGGTCATAAGCTGGGAGTGCCAACTAAATGGGAACGCTCTATGTCGTCTGTTTTGCTCGTCAACGCTTCTCAGCCACATGGCTGAAAAGAGCCCCCGGACTATGGAGGGTTAGGCGCAGTAGCCTTCCGGTGTTTGAATCTGTGTGTGTATCTGTGTGTGTGTCGATGTTTGTTGCAGGCGTGGAATGAAAGAAATAGAAAGAGAGAGAGAGAGAGAGAGAGAGAGAGACGTGTTGATCATTACAACAAAATGTACAAATCTGATGTTCAGCCTTCAGGCTGTGATTGAGCACAGACTCCCTGATATAATCATATATGCAATTGAAAAGAGGTCTCTCTTTGTGATTTTGTGTGCAAAGCGTATTACCTTCGTGGAAACACGTGAGGCCTGCGATAACAAACAAACTTGCTGGCATACACAAGCACACACACCTAAGCACACATACACACTCACTTATAGACATACACAAGCTTGCACATTGCACACCGGCCACTTGAAATGTTCAAGTCTAACTGCAATTCCAAAAATTACTGTAGTTTTACCTGGAATCTGCTTTTACCTGCAGTTGAAATTCAGAATTGAATTATGGTTGAAGTGCGAGCGGTGTAATAGTCTGTTATTTAAGTTTGAATTTTACTAAACTGCTCAACAGTTTTAAAACTGTCTGCGCGCTCTGTTTGAGGTGTTTAAACACCCCAACTCTTACACACACACACACACACACACACACAGGGGAGAGATTGTCCGCGCACTGCCCAGCAATACTGTGGAGCAGTTAGAAGCAAACGTGGCTCAGATAGTTGCTTGGATACGAGAACAGGCACGGGTGTAGGATGAGGGACGCACTTCATCTGTACGTGGTTGCGTATGGACACTAGTATTAAGCAATTCAGCCTTAGAGGATTGAACTTATGTGTTTTTGCAGTTCTGGCATCTTATTTTGCACATTGTACAATATTTTGGCCTTCTTACCTTATGACCACCTCACACATATGACTGATGATGGTGCTTCTCCTCCATTCCTATGCTCTTTACGTTCCTCTATTATTTTGCTGCCTTAAACAGCTGGTGCTGGGGCTTATCATTTACTTGTCTGGTATGTGATCGAATGATTGAAGCAAGAGGCAGATCTCTTCTGTGCTGCTCCTGCCGGTTGCTTTACCGAGCCGACTTCAAATGATTCCTTTTTCTTCAATAGCACTTTTGTGTTTTTTTTCTGGGCCTGGCATTGCCTGAAAACAATGCTCAAATGTCAAATGTATTACACAACTCTTTAACTTTCAATCAGAGGCTGGTCTAGCCAATTGACTGCTGACTTAGTTAGGCAAACGATTGCAAAAATTCAATTGGAAAAATATCTGCTAGTGCTACTACTAATATTTGATTGGCTGCCACACCAGTCCCTTCCCGGAGCTGGGACCGTTTACTCAGACATTCTCGGTCTCCTCGTGTTAGTAGTGTGCTGTGTCTTATACTATAAGGTAAGGTAAGGTAATGAGTAGTACTTTGCAGTGACGGTGATTTGATCAGACATATGGCTTCAGGAAATGGGGAAGAGTTTATCAACTTACATGATTTGACTATCGACGCACATGATTGAAAAGGAAGACAGGCAGTGTCATGGGATACCTTGGAAGATGTTGTAAAACTGACAATAGAGTAATAGTGTTGTCAAAGGTTTTATGTCTAGTCAATCAAATGTCATTATGGCTTCCTGTTAGTCATGGTATAACCCTGCAAACCGTCCCTCTCCCCCTTGCACACATGCATGCCAGTAGCTACTAGCCCATGGGTAGCAGGTCGTCACCCAATTCTTCATCTCCCCAGTCATCGTTGTTTCCTTCCGTTTTAGCCACAACCTGCAGGAATGTGATCACAAATTCCATTATCGCGGCTAGCAAATTCGGTTTGACAGGTTGTAAAGCAAAAATGTAAAAAATTGCTCATCAGCAAATGCACACAAACACGCCCGTGCGTTCGCACGCACCTTTTTGCCTTGTGTAACAGGGACGTTCAAGCCAGCACTCATTTGATAAGAGTCATCAGCAAAGCCTCCACCCCGTCCCCCATCCCCACCCCCACCGTGCACACCACCTCCCCCGATACCCATACCCATACCCATGCCCACTTCAGGCTGCTGCTGTTGCTGTTGCCTTGCTGCCATTGTATTTGCAGCAACCGTTGCCTCTGCCGCCTGCATGCACGCACGTTAAAAGAATGTTGGTGTATATAAGTGTGGATGAGCCAATTTTTTGGATCAGATTGATCACTCTCCTACTTTCTAAGAAATACAAACACTAATTGACTATGGCTGCATTACCACCGCCAGCCGGCTTTTAGTCTTTTCCTTTTCTTGACTGTGACTGAAACCTGATTTGTTATGGGTTTAGAGCTGCTACCTCAAATACCAACATGGCTGCTCATAATATTATGTAACACGAGCCTAAGACATAGATTCAGTGTTCCATGCACAGGATGTCGAGGCAGATGGGAAAATGGGGCTTTGGCCTTGGCAAGCATTTTTGTGACTTTATAACGTATACCTTTCTGCCCCGATCTTTCCTAAATCTGCACCGTGATCTTCTTGTAATATAAAAGCACATAATGCAAGTAATGAATTAGTACATAATGTAAGTAGTACATCATATATTATATAATGTAAGTAATAAATCCGTACGGCACTGCAAACAGTAGTCGTCATTTGTCTGGATAATCGTCTGCCTTCAATGTGCATCATGTCCTGTGCAGCATAACACTGCACAGCACTCAACAGTTGGCACTCACACCCACCTGAATGCGCTCTAGTTCTTGCAGCTTCTCCGTGTGGTTCTGTATATCCACCAGACAAGAAATTGCACAACAGGCAACGCCTTGCACCCACCTGCGCACGCTCTGCCTTCTTCAGCTTCTCCATATAGCCTTGTGCGTCGTCCCGCCGTCCCAGCTCTGAACAGATGTGTACCAAGTACTTAAGGCACTCCACATTGCCGGGGTGTGAGACATCAATGGCCTTGTAGCGTGCAAGGGCCTATGAAAGCATTGGTGGGAAGTTTGGAATTACTGATCAGTGCTTGGCTAGTAAAAGGAGGGACTCGTTGAGGGAGTATGTAGCTTTGTAGCGTGCCAGGGCCTGTGCGGTGTGTTGCACCATAGTAGATAGCTTATTAATGTCTAAAGAGATGCAATAATTAGTGTTCAGAGGTTGCACAGAGGCGCGACAATTTGCAAGTTAAGCAAGGAGGCTTCAGAGCCTTCTATGACAACGACCAGAAGGCTTACAGAGCCAGAAGGGCGTGGTAGGCCTTCAACTTTGTCTTTTGATTGAAATGGCCCCTACTCATATCTGCTATAACCCATCTGCAAGGGAGAGCAAATTCGTCTCTATCAGGGTACGCAGAGTAAAAACGATAGTTTGGCGTCACGCAGCAAAGGCCACAGATAATCGTAGAGCCGAGCATGATTATAAGCCACGTAGTTTAGAGTACCCGTAATTGCAGCTACGCACTATGCCTAAAGGAATTTTTTTGGTGACCCTATTTAAAGGCCGCTCTTTGGCAGTGATAAGCATACAAACAGAGCATGCAAAAACGGGTACGACGTTTGCCCACCGGAGAATAGACAACCATATGCCTGTGCAAGAGACCGCTGGCCTAAACTTAAATGATTAATTCATTCTAAGCAGCACTTAGCTGACGAGGGCACCCACACGTCTGTGGCAAGACTCTGAGAGCTGGCACTGCACTGCAGAACTCACTCAAGCAGCACCTACCTGAGGTAGGGCACCCACACGCCTGTGGCAAGAGGCCACCATGAGGCCCCACTTGACTTCTTGTGGCTGAATCTTGGAGGCTAAGTCAAAGTAGGGCAGTGCCTTTTCGTACACCTCGTTCCTCACATGGAACGCCCCCAGCCAGCTAATTACATCCATGCTAACAGGGTAAACACGGTGCGCTTCCTACATGTGTATATGAGTGTATGTGAGTGTGCATGTGTATGTCTCTCATGAGAGTACGAGGTCACACAACCGGTGTGCATGTTGTTCGTGCACTGATATGATCATATCCATGCTGGTGTACGTGTGAAGATATGAACTATTTGTGTACCTGTGTATGCACAGAAGCAATAATGTTTGATGCATGCAAAAACATAAGGCAAGCCTCTTGATTCTTGATTTAAGGCACGCACTTGGTAATAGCTGAGAGCTCCTGCTTCATCATCATTTCGTGCATGGATCGCTCCAAGCCTGGCAAGTACCCCAGGATCGTTTGGCAGTCGACCGTTAAGCGTCCTAAACCATTTTGCCGCCTGATTAATTTTCAGGCAGCAAGAAAGAAGGTCATGCACCAGAAATTAGTTAGGAAACAGGAAAACAAGGATTTAAGGAAGAGAGAGGAATCAGGGGACTGGTGGCATGAAGAAAACAGTCATTCCTATGAATTTCTTACTGACATGATGGCACTCTTACGCAAAGAAGTGGTTGCCGCTCAGGGCTTGGGAGAAAGCGCGCACATAGTGGACACGCATAAATGATGGGTGCTTAAATGATGGCCGCACAAACGATGGGCGCACAAATGATGGGCGCACAAATGATGGGCGCATAAATGATCGACGCACAAATGATGGACGCATAGATTATGGGCGCACAAACCGTGGACACACAAACGATGGTCGTACAAATGATGGACGCACAAACGATGGGCACAAAAACAATGGACGCACAAATGATGGGCGCACCAAAGATAAAGGGGAGCGAGATAGGGGTGTTGAGCACTCCTTACCTGCTCATAGTCCTGCATGATGTCATGGCATGTGGCTAACTGGTACATCACCTCCGTGTTTTCGGGCAGCATTGCATGCAGCTTTTTGAAGGACACCACAGCACTCTGTAGGGTGTGGGTATGCGTGTTGAGAAGAATAATGCGGTAGGTGTAAATGTGTGTTTGAGAACAGAGTCTTTGTGACAGATGACGGGGGATGCATGCAGCTGTCAGGAGGAGAAAACCACTCTTTGCAAAGAGTGTGAATTTGTAGGTTAAGGATAAAAACACATGTGTAAAAAAGTGTTCATGTGAACTAGAACCTCTGTGGACGTTCCTGAGAGGCAGCGTTGCTTGCAGATTTTAAGAGAGTAACTGCATTAAAAATGTGTGCACAGATAGCTCATGCAAACAACTTCTATAAGCGTGATCATGTGTGCAGAGTACAAAGTCGGACCGACATACTCATTCTCCACCTGTGCGCAGGGTACCTCCTGCAGGCAAGTGCTGACCAGGGGTTCATTGTTGTACTAAGGCCTCATGGCTGTGTTATGATGCAACACTGCACCTGCCCTACCCACCTCTGGGTCGTCCAACTTGAGCTGCACAAGGCCCACATTGAAGATGGCCTCCACGCAGTAAGGCTCAATGCTGGCAGCTTCCTGAAAGAGGCTCTTGGCACCCTCCAGATCACCCTGTGACAGCAGGTCATGCAAATGAAATAATAACCTTAAAGCATTTTATCCAGCTTAAGGCACAGGTTACCTTTAAAGCAATTGACCTACACAAAATGGAAGACTTTCAGATGAACGCTCATACACAGATCACTGCACATGTTGCAGACACACGTTTTAAATGCATGGTGGGCTGAATCATAATAGTCAGACAAAACTACATGAATTCACTCGAGGTCATCCAGTATACCCATAAAATTACCTTACAATATGGTCGGCCAGATCCATGCATGATTTACACAAACACACAGGATTGGCAGGGAATAACTCATCAAGACACAATTCTTATCTCATAGGACAAGGCCGTATACAGAGTGTATACGTAAGGTCATGGCCGACTTAACCCAAAAGAGAGGCACGTCATGTCTAAACGCAAATAACCAAGTATAGCACGCTTGGCACACTAACCTACCTTGTCAACCTACCAATGTCTAAACGCAAGTCACCAAGTATAGCACGCTTGGCACACCAATAGCACGCTTGGCACACCAAGTATATAGCACGCTTGGCACACCAAGTATAGCACGCTTGGCACACCAAGTATAGCACGCTTGGCACACCAAGTATATAGCACGCTTGGCACACCAAGTATATAGCACGCTTGGCACACTAAGTATATAGCACGCTTGGCACACTAAGTATAGCACGCTTGGCAAACCAAGTACAGCACGCTTGGCACACCAAGTACAGCACGCTTGGCACACCAACCTACCTTGTCAGCAAGGATGCAGCCTTTATTGACGTACGCACGTGCATTGTAACGGTCACTCTTTAGCGCAAGCTCTGCATATTTGTCAGCCACATCTGCAACGCACGGTGGCACGTTGGGTCACAGTGGGTCAGATGTGCAACTTGCAAAGAGTGGAGGCCCGGAGCCTCATACAATGATAATTCACAAACAACAAGGTATGCAAGCAGGTGACGAATCATTGCTGTCACTGTCAGCCACACAAAGCCACACACGGGAAAATGCGGCTCAGGCCATGCTGCAGCAGTGACTGAGGTATGCAGGGAGTGGTCCCATCTGTTCCGCACAAGCCCAGTGACATTGCCGTGGGAGGCACAGGCAGACGTGTGGTAAACACCCCATTCCCTCTGCACAGCCCCTACCTGTGCGAGCTTCCAGCATATTTAGAAAGGCAAGGTTGGTAGCTGCCCGGGCACGCACTCGCAACTCCTTCTTTTCAAACTCCTGCGCATGATCACAAAGTATGCACAATTCTTTGGAGTGCTGCTGCACTACTCAAGTACTTTTAAACTGCCTGCTTACTTACCTTTTTACTACCTTTTTGCCTACTCAACTACTTTTTAGCAACCTGCTTACTATCTTTTTCCTACCTTTTTACCAACTCAAGTACTCTTTTACCTACCCTCAAACGCAACGCAACCATAGCAGACATGTATGCCACTAGACAGAGACAGGATGTTAGGTTGGTGTTGCACAGTCGTTTTACAGGCCAGCTCAGCTTCTACGCAGGCTTTGCAGTTCAATAATAACACGTGCCCACCTTGAACACAGCAATGGCACTCTCAAACTCCTTGTTGCCCAGGAACTTTGAGGCTTTTGCCAGCTCCACTTCGTTTGCTAGTCGCACGTAGCCAGCTGCACGGAGCTGTTGCACGCACCTAAGAAGCCAAGGAGCAGAAGCAAGCAAGTGTGAGGTGTCAGACCAAACTACTGCTGCAACCAAGAATCAAACCCTACACGGCAAATGGTGTGAGGTGCCTGGCACAGCCACTGATGAGCTTTCTACTCTGAAGCCAAGACCGTTGCCCGCTGTTGCTCACACTGACATGTGTCGGTTTGACCAGACAGCACGCGTCTGATACACGACTGATACCTGAAGCATTGTGTTAATTATGTAGCTTTACAATGTACAAATGTGCAGTTAGTGACAGGGATGCTCTTCTCACACCAGGAACGCCCCCACGCTTTGTCAAACACTAATCCAAACCACCACCTGAGTTGCAAGTACATTCACACACTGATCCCTAATAATGACTGCAACGCCACCCACACATACATTGATTCAACCTCACCAGTCATAGCCTGCTGCGTAGCCGGACTTCTCAATCTTTTCGCTGATGAGCTGTGCAGAGCTGACGATGCAGCGAGTGATGTAATTCTGCCGCTTGCGTAGCTCCTCCCGCAGGCCATCATTTTGAGTCACCTGAGAGTGTATGTGTGTGTGTGTGCATGTGTGTATGGAGGTGAGGTCTGTGGCATGAGCAATTCATAATTCATACACATATTAACGGATGCTTATGCAAGTTTCAAATTTGATTTTGGGGGGGGCAGAGCGTGAGGTGGATTTTGTGGTAGCACGTTTAAGTGATGCACATGCCCCCACTACTCCGGAGCGCAAAAGGTAGACGATAATGTATCAGAGGGGGTTATCTGAGCAAATGTCCAAACATGCTCCTTTTTGCATTAAAGGGGCAACTACTTACACATTAGCTCATCAAATTGGACCCAATCTAGCTTTACACTGATGCTGACTTTATAAGTTACCAAAGCATGTGCTCAGATTTAGTTAAGCCACCCTGCGTAAGAAAGTACAGGACTAAATGCATACGTCGTGCATCTGTACCCTAGATGAGTGCTTTGCATGGAGAATGGCGCATTAATCTGCATATCTCGCCATCCACTTGGTTTTTTTGCTCCATTGTTTCTGCAATGATTTTTACTCATTATAAGGACTCCAAAACACAAAAAATCACTCATTTTGGTGCTCTGGCTGGTCAGATACAGCATATGGCTGCTCAAAAAGTAGGGTTCACACCGCAACCAATTAGGTATGGCTCCCCTAACTTGCTGGTTTCAAGCTCAGCTGCATTGAAATCTATCTACATATCAGGGCTGAGCTTGTAACTAGCAAGTTAGGGGAGCCATACCCTAGGAGCATGCAGAGACATACCCATTTGGGGCCTCAGATAACCCCCTCTGATGATGTCTGTGTGTATGAATGAAGGTATGTAGACTTGTACGATGGTGTGTGCACATATACCTCTGAAACTTGTGTAATGTGATAATGTGATGCAACTGTGAGCAAGAATGAAACTTATGAGAGCAATCTCGAATTCGGGGATCAAATAGGTCCTCATCATGAGTTCTTGACTAATTGCAATTATCATTTGAGAGATACACACATATGAGCAACACACATCCCATGAAATCAATGCAAGCTCACACACACACACACACAATGTTTCAACAAACACACGTTTTGCATGTCGTCATCCTCTCCCCCCATGAGCCCCATCATGTCCACGTCCTCATCATCTTCTTGCTCATACGGGGGCACCTCCACCATGCGCATGAAAGCCTGTTTGTTCAGTGTGCCACAGAAAGGGTGAGGGGTCAGAATGCTGTAGAATGATAGCGCATCATAGCAAGCCTTTCCAGCTGAAGTAAGGGCGTGGTCATGCTGTGCTGCTGAAAACAGGCGTGAAGGCAAGTGGTTGAAGACCTTACTTATGCCACAATGACAAATGGACAGAAAAGCATGTGCCACACAAGCCACCACTCAAAAGCAATACCTGGTCACTGATGGTAACACGCACAATGCACACGCACACACATGCACACACACATGCACACACACAGAGACATGCATACACGTATGGTAAGCATCTTTGGCACACACACACACACACACACACACAGGTCATCATTGTCACCCACGCACCTGCTTCATGCCCTCACGGTCACCGAGCGCAAAACTGCACACTACAAGGTTGTAGCCTGTCTGCAAGAGTAAGAAAAGGACAGGAACATGTGAGTCGTGTTGTACAGTTACAGGGTGAAGTGTGTCAGTGTGTTACAGTACAGTACAGTTACTGCACAGTACAGTGCAGTGCAGTACAGGGTAAAGTGTGTCAGTACATCAAGTAGGCAACAACCCACGCTTTTACTGATGTAGGGTGGAGGGCATGTGTGCATCAAGTGGGCGAAACAAATGCGTGCACTCACACAGAGACATGCACATTCAAGACAAGACATGAGCGAGGAAGCGTCAAGTTTGCTGTTCTGTGATTCTGACCAGGGCACAACACGCAGGATTTAATGTACGACAGTTGCATGCACGTGCAGCTTCATAACCGTATGCATACGTGCATATACATAATTATACAAGTACGTACACCAGAGTTCATATGATGCTGCATGATGGGCATTTTGCACACACTGTGATGGGGGAGCACGTTCTTTACAGTCGTGAGAATTCAGCTATGGTTACCCTGGATACTGAGCAAGCGCGACCATGACATGCTCTCTGCAGGGACATCATTACAATGAAACACAAAGCTCACGTGCAATGACCAGGCCTTCTGCCTCTTTCACCTGATGACCAGGGACCATGTCCATCAGAGTCATTAAGTCTGCAGGGCCATCACACAAAATAAAAAACAGTTCAATGACCAATGACCAAGCCTTCTGCCTCTTTACCTGGTGATCAGGGACCATTTCCATCACAGTTGTGAAGGTTTGCAGGGCATCCTGGTACTGGCCCATGTGCACGAAGGCAAGCCCAATGTTTCGCATGATCTTGTACTTGACCTGCACGTCAACATTGTACGGTTGGCCAGAACTAAACATAAACAGTTTGAAACACAGCATTCCTTTTGTAGTGCTTTTCTGCTACACAGTCAAGGACCGTGAATCATATGGTTTGGGCTGTGGCAATTCTCTTTCGGTGTTTTTCTGTTACACGTTCATGCACCGTGAAACATGCTGCTTTGGTCACCCTGGATACTGAGCAAGCGCGACAATGACAACAAAACGGCCTTCCTTCCTACACCATTGTAAGGTATGACTAGGGTTGGCCAGAACCATATATATACGATGTATATACGGTATTTATGGCAGGGAATCACCAAATATACGGTCATATACGGTGTATATATACGGCTCTGGCCAACCCTAAGTATGACAAGTATGTACAACTTGTTCAGCTGATGAGGCTTTCCTGATGCCTTCTTTTTAACATGCAAAGAAGGAGGAGGAGCAGGAGTGCCTGTGCTGTAGACTGGCTTGAGGTCATTTTAACGGTTAGGTTATGTTTGGTGGTGAAGTATGAACGTGCGTTAGATGGTAAGGGATGAATGGTGTCGTCCTGAGCTAAGGGAACAGGCAATGACAAACACCTGTCACAAGAAAATTTAATACAAGGTGATCTAGGTCTTATTTGCATGCTATAGTCTCATCTAACAACTATTACATATCGTAACACACTTTGCAATGAACATTCCTTCTCACATGAACTTAAGCACCATATAGAAAATACACACTATCCAAAGACGCACCTCCTTCTTTGTCTGGTCGACCTGATCCAAAGCCATGCGGTAGTTCTTAATGGCGAGTGAGTACTTTTGCTGCTCAAAGTAGATATTGCCGAGGTTCACCCGAAGGCCTCCGCTCTGGGGGTAGGCTTTGTTGCGTACTAAATCTGCACGTGAACAGGTGGCAAACCCTACTGTGCACCCGAATTTTCATTAAGCATGTGTTTCTGTGTCTCTGTGCATGCAAGCCTGCGTGAGGGTTCATGCTCTTGTTTGTTTTTAAGTGAGTGAGACCATATACATGACTCCTTCAGACCCTGCAAGCGTTGAGGAAAGTTGAGCAGATGTTGCAGGCCTGTCTTTTGGTTGCGCAAAGTTGTTTATCATTCTTAAATTCATGTGCAAATACAAATACAACAAGGTATTTTTCAGTAAACGCTCTTACAGTGTACACAATGTTACATTGGAGTGTTACACACACACTTACACACACATACATACACACACACTCACACACAGTAGGCTAATAACATAAATGTGAAGTAAAGAATCTCGAGTCATTCAACATACAGCAAAAAGCAATGGCAACCAACGCACCTGTAAACAGCTCGATGGCTTCCTTGTAGTTTTTGTTGGCGTGGTACATATGTGCCAGGTTGAATTCTACTGAGTAAGTGAGATCTGCATTGATCTGGTCCCCTAAGTTGTTCATCTCTCGGTGCTTGCACAACTTGCGCTCAAACTTGCAAGCCTCAATCGCCTTTTCTAGCCCTGAGCACGCAAATGTTATGTGACCAAAATGGTGAGAGTGGCAAACAGAGTGTTTTTGCCTCGTGCCTTTCAATTACTAACATCACAAGGCAATCACCACCACTTTACATTCTTCATTTGCAATACCGACAGCACAAGGCAAGTGTGTACTTGTCTATGTATTGTGCTCATTCAAGTTTGAGTGGGGATGCATGTGTGTTTGTACATGTGTGATGTGCATATTGTGTGTACTTGTGTGTGTATGAGGGTGCATGTATGCGCGTGTGCACACGTGCACACATGCAGGTGTATGTGCAGCACAACTTTGAAGCTTGAGATTTCTGCCATCATGGGCAGCAAGGCATTCAGTTCTGTTGCTACATGCTGCCGAACATCCTGGCACTGTGCAACGTACGAGCCAACGTGCGACTGTGCAATGTGCGAATTAACGTGCGACTGTGCAACGTGCGAGCCAACGTGCGACTGTGCAATGTGCGAATTAACGTGTGACTGTGCAATGTGCGTATTAACGTGCAACGTGCGAGCCAGAGAAAGAGGCCGGAGTGCTTTGTTTTCCCCCCCTCCTTGAGGGGACATAGATAATGCTCTGTTTTTCACGTGTCAGTTCTGTGTATCCCCTTGTAAGTGCTCCGTGATCAACCCCTTGCCTCCAGCGATTGCACTCTATCCTGTTTGCCTGCCACAATATTGAGCACTGGTCAGCCCTCTGTGACTACACTCAAACATGCCGCCACACTGCTGAGTGCTCCGTTGTATGGATCTCTGGGTACATCATCCAGGATAGCCACTATCATGTAAAGTGTGTCGCTAAAATGCCGCTTCAGACTATATCCAATTCTATCGAATGCTCGTAAACGATCAAGAAATTTGTTTGGCGTTTTCACGTGTGAGTGGCACAGCATACCTGTGTTTGGATCTCCGGTGCATGCTGCTGCCGCGCTCTCTTCCAGCATCTGATGCACTTTGGCTTCTACCTCCTTTGCCTGCTCCTCAGGGCTGCAGGAAACGCAGGCAACGAGTGGCAATCGACTTTGTTTGTTTTGAGCTTGAATTCACTTGTAAGACGCATTTGCCTACTTGCCTACTTCCAATGGCCGTAGGGAAGCGTCAGAAGTGGCAAATATGTTAAACTTTTTGATGAGACTGCTTCCTCAAGGACTGCCTTGTTCATTTGTGTGGAGCTAAATGACATTTGTAAGAACAGTCAGCTCTTTTAATATGCTGCAGGAACTTCTGCAGAGATGAATTTATACCCACTTATCAGACAGGGGAACAATGTCACACAACCCAAGACTGACACAGAGGAAATTGCTTTGGATACGGCAATGTAGGTGGAGGTTGCTTTGCATGTGACGCTGCACCGCGTTATTTTTATCATTACTTTATTCCGCTCAGACAGATGGAGAGAATAATGAAGCAATGATGCTTGATTCGCTAGTAACTAGATGTACTCAAAGCTTGAGTCATTGTCTATCCGCTGCCTTTCAAAGGCTAAAACTCCACATTCATACAAACGCACGGGCTGCATGCTCACATACATAGACACGCACACGCACATGCACGCACAGACTTACCCGACATCTCCTCTCTTGTCCAAGATCTTGCCAGCAAGCCCACCACCCGCCTTGCCTCCATTCTGGCTCAAAGGGTCCCACTTTTTGTTGGGGGCGGAGGAGAAGCCCGCACCTCGATGGGAGGTCATGGGACGAGCCTGTGAGGACGGTGACTGTGTTGTTGGTTACTGCTTTCCATTGTGGTTACGGCTTGCAGTTGGTAAGGTTTTATTATCTCTACTAAAGAGGTCACATGGCACGCCTGCTGATGCTCCTTTTTTATATTATTAATATGGCATCATGGCACAGCAGCCTGCAGTAGCTCTTCATTTATTAATGCTCCTTTGCACTTTGTATGGCTGTAGAAGCTAGATCTGATGCACACTATGCAATACCACAAGCGTTTCAGCTTAATGCAGTGTGTTTGTACCCATGTTTGCACATATGCCGATGCTGCATGCTGCATCAGCCAGTTCCCTCCAAAAAGATATGCTACGTGGTCCAAGTACGACAGATTGCCTCTTTTCAAAGTCATGTTTCTAGGCGGGTACACAGGACTTAAAGCCTTAGGTTCATGCCTCGTACAACTGCCTGGAAGCCTGAACGAGAGATGCGCTGGGCTTGTACTCCTTAAAATTACGAACAAAAAAATGAACATCCAAAGATAAAGAACAGAGCAAAGAGGAAAGGGGCTTGGACGTTGTCTCAACAGTAGATCAGGCAATCCGATGACAATGCCTAAGGAAAAAGACGACGCTTGCAAGGAGGCCCGTTATAATGCAGCAATGTGTACAGGATAATTCATCGTAAAGGCTTGCGACACACGCAACTGGGGATGAAATACCTGCAGGTCTATATCATGAATCCTGCACCGCAGATAACAAACAAATAGCACGTGTGTGCCACTAAGAGTGGCATAAAAAGGGACACGCACCCCGTCTTGTTGCATCCCGGAGGCAGTGCCCATTCGTTGTGCGGTGCCCATCCGTTGTTGTGCAGTGCCTGGAGGGACGAAGGTCTTCATTGCAGTTCCTGGTGGCCGTCCCCCCATTGCTGTAGGCACATGAGTGAGCATGTTTATGTGTGTGATGTGCTGAACGCATTGAGTATAGTAGTCAAGTCACCGGTGCAGCGCCCAATTTTTTCAGCAGGCAAGTACTTTCAACAAAACTGGTTTAAATAACTTGATTTCACACCCTGCTTCCTCTCAGGCAATGTATCACCCCTTGGAGCTGTAGTGTGGGAGCATTTTCTAGGCAAGATGTGAAACACTTGTAGTGCTGGCTTATGTAACCACTATAGACATGTATAATACGCTGGACGACATACATAAGAACAATGAAGAACGGTGTGTCCACTTCCACACAGGCACAATTGCACGCACATGCACAAACAGGGACATAAATACGCTCACAAGGACATACATATACACATATGCACACACCACACACGCATATGCGCGCACAAACATACATACACAAACACACACGCATACGCGCGCACACACACGCACACACATACACGCTCTCTCTCTCTCTCTCTCTCCTCTCTCTCTCTCACACACACACACACACACACACAAGCACACACACATACACAAACGCTCACACACACACACACACACACAAGCACACACGCACAATCACATACACACAAACACACATACACACGCACGCGCGCACACACACGCACACAAGCACACACACACAAACATACACACACACGCACACACGCACGTTCACATACACACGCACACACACACACACGCACGCACGCACGCACACACACACACGCACACCCACACCCACACCCACACACACCCACACCCACACACCCACCCACACACCCACCCACACACCCACCCACACACCCACCCACACACCCACCCACACACCCACCCACACACCCACCCACACACCCACCCACACACCCACCCACCCACAC
>Ga0307963_1000042_pt1:10000-65391 | contig 65391 bp, 70 predicted proteins | sample OrgLakmetagen594_FD_201829 | JGI IMG/M metagenome (GOLD analysis project Ga0307963, IMG submission 201829) | Saline water microbial communities from Organic Lake, Antarctica - #594 | ecosystem: Environmental > Aquatic > Non-marine Saline and Alkaline > Saline | place: Antarctica... | reverse complement strand
AATAATGTTTTTCCAGTTCCTGGTGGGCCGACTAATAAGACACCTTTTGGTATTTTGGCACCTACTAATGTATAACGTTCAGGCTCTTTTAAGAAAGAGACAATTTCTTCAAACTCTGCTTTTGCTTCATCAATACCAGCAATATCATTAAAAGAAATTCCTGTATCTGGTTTTTGATCAAAACGAGCAGGAGACTTACCTAAATTCATTGGGGAATTTCCTGCATTTTGGGAAAAGTTATCAGAATTCTGAAAGAAAAATATTAGACCAGCAATAAAAATTAATGGTAAAATTAAATTTGTAGCAATTGTTACTAATAAACTTTTTCGTGGAATTGGATGAGCATCAAAATTAATATTATAATCTTTTAATTTTTGAATAAGTTGTGAAGCCCCTACGGGAATTTCAACACGAATAGATTGTGGTCGATTTCCCAATTCAGGACTTGAAGCTAAAACAATAGCATTTCTACTATTATCATATAAATCAACTTGTTTAACCCAACCTAATTCTAAATATTCTAAAAATCTCCCATAAGTCATTCGTGAGCTACTCGAATTATTAGTTAATTCCTGTTTTGGTATATCTAAATTTCCAAAAGCACTTGTCATATTCGAAACACGAAGACCAATAAAAATGCAAGCTGATATAAAGAATCCAATAAGAACTTTTTGTATTGTATTACGATCCATTTTTTTTTTTATTTGTATACTTATGAACATTATAACATAGAAAATATTTTAAAACCAACGCTTTTCAAATTTTTATTAATAAATTTTTTATTAATTTATTATGATATATATAGTGTAATAATACTTTCAGTTATTACGAAAGTTTATTCAAATTAATTTAAAAATTAAAAATTTTATGATCAATCGAGGATCAACAGTCCGTATTTTAAGAAAAGAGTCATACTGGTTTAATCAAATTGGAGCTGTGGCAACTGTAGATCAAAGTGGAATTCGTTATCCAGTTGTCGTTCGTTTTGAAAATGTAAATTATAGTGGAACTAATACCAACAATTTTGCTTTAAACGAATTAATTGAAGTTAAAGCGAACGAAAAATAATCTTTTAATTTCAAAATTAATTAATGGATTGCTTCTTTTAAAACTTTTAGTAAAATGAGCAATTTTCATCTGTAGTTCCATGTTGATATTCATGAAAAAAAAGGTATCTGTAAATATGTAATATAGTTGTTGAACTAACATTTTCTTTTGATGTGGTAAACCAAGTAATTTGTAGGGTATTTTTGGATTCTTAGTAATTAGGAGTACTTTAAAAGTTGTCCATGTAAGGACTTTTTTTAAAGTACTTACACTATTAAAAATTTTAAATTAGGATCTAAAAATGTCGATAATTATTTAAATAAACACTGAGTTAGATGAAACATTGAATTATCAAAAAAACAATTAAGCTGTAGATTATTGCATTAACCTTTAGATTTGGTGCATAACCTCCGAGATATAATCAAATTTTAATAATGGTGACTATAATCACTATCATCAAAGCTTGGAAGAAATTGAAACAAATAATCAATCAGTTAATATTATTCAAATTAAAACTGGTTCTGGAGCTCGAGCAAAAGCTGATGCTCGTGCTTATCACCCTAGGCAAAATAAAAATCCAAAAGTTACAAAACTAGCTGTAAACGTTTTTACTGAGGCTTTGGTACCAAATTTTTCGAAGAGGTAGTGGATAGTTGGGCACATCGGTCTCAGGCACTCTTTGGGCCAGGTTACTATACTTTAAAAAGTTAATAAGGTGTACCGGGACCTATAATACTTCTACAAGATAAACAGAATCCAAATACATCGATAAAGAACTCTATACCAGAAATAACAACGTATGAGGGAGTAAAAGTTACATTAAGTGATAAGTCGTTAAACCATTTAACGTCTAAGTATGGTCATAAATTCTATATTAAAGCTCATTTACTATCTAACCCTAATCAAAATCTAATAATTATTTCCTTACAAACTCTTGCCATATAAAAGGATTATTTAAAATTTCTTTAAATTGCGGTTTTCTCTCTAAAAAACCCATTTGCCATTGATGTTTGTAAATCTTACCTGAATATTGTTCGTAAATAAAATTAGTTTCTTTTAAACAGTAATTTTTCATATCTTCTAAATTAAATTGTATTTGTACATTAATATGACCTTCTATCTTTTCTTCAAAAGCTTCTAACACCTTTTTTTTAGTACACAAAGAATTAGCTTTTATAGCTAATTGATAATGCGGTTTCTGTTCTAGTTTCTAACTGGCCCATAAAATCTTAAATATCAGTACAATTTTTGTCCACATTCTGTAGCCGAATCTAATTTAAGATATCCGTCATAACAAATCTATCTGGAAACTTTAATTCTTTCAATTTATTCTCCATTCCTAAACTTGACATAGATTTCTAATCTATCGTTTCATCAAATTTTGGATTTATCACTATACCAAATAATTTCGATCTAATTACGTTTTTCTTCTTTTCTTTTGTAACTTTCATTTTATAATTTATATTTCTCAATTAATTAATTTTTCATACATAGCCTTAAGAGAACGGACCCACTATCGTTTAACCATGTACTCCGTACATAGAACAAGACAACGATAGTTGTAAGAACTTCAAGAAGTTATATATATGCGCAGCTATGTATTTATGTAAACCAATTTGCAAATTTAATAATAATAAGTTTTCATTTTTGATAATGCTTCTTCTGTAAAATATCTTAGTTCTTCTTCATCTATTTCATAGTCTTCTCTTAATAATAGATCTGCTTCGAATACATCTAAATCGGTAAACAATTTTGATATCATTGATAAAAGACCTTGAAATTGTTCTAGTTTTAAATTATCTATAATATAAAGCATGTCTTCCCATCCAGCATCTTTTCGGCAACTTAAATCTCTTATTTTATAAAATCTTGTTTCAAATTCCGTATTACTTATTTGTTTGTCTAAAAATTCTTCTAAAAACTTAATATAGTCACTCAAGTTTTGCCAATGATAATAATCGAATAATAACGTATTACACTTCAGCCCTAATTAATTAATTTCTTTCATTATAAAGAACCTCTTTTGATCATATTTTCTAATTGGTCACCTTTTAACAATGATATAAATTCATTAATTTTCGGATTACCCATTACATTTAATTTTGGTTCTAGATTAAAATAATGATAGGCTTCCATTCCTCTATAAGTAGCTAAATAAACGAGTATCTATTGATCTCATATGTTCTATCAACTTTCTCTCAAATAAATTTATTGTTCTTGAACTACAATTCCCCGAAACTCCGAACTTCTTAGCATGTTGGAATTTCTTTTGAAGTTTCTTTTTTTTAAACGTACAATTTAAGTCCGGCTCAAAATGTGAGTCATTATTATTTGTTAATGAAGCTGGTGTTTTAAAAAAACCATAATTTCGACATTGAGGTTTACAATTTCGATATTTCGGTAGTGTAGAACTAATAGGAAGTAACATGAACTCCTCTACGAATAGATCAGCATTCACCCTTGAAGATCTAAAAAATAGTATTAACATACAAGTTAGAAGAAATTTTCGGCTACGTTTTTTAGCCATTTTCTTTAAATAAATTAAATTAAACAAGAAAAAATTATATAGTGTTAAGTATAACTTTCATTCTATAACTTTTTCTCTAGAAATAAGGGACTATAATTTATCAGTCTTTTATTTGTATCTACTATTATAATAGAATTACATAATTATTCTTATTATGTAATTTTGAATGTAAAGTTCACTATAGAATCTTGATCGATACTTTCCATAAATTGTATTGCTTGTATTTTAATATAATTAGGAGAATTGTTCATATTTGTTACCAAGTCTTTTATATATTGAGTGGTCTAACCAAATCTTTCTAAGTTACCTCCTTCTTTCATCAACCATGATTTATCAAAAGTTATTAATTCATATTGTTTTAAAAATTTTACTTCTTCTAAAGTTAATTTTTTAATAGATACTGTCCATCTTGTATATTCCAGGCTCTACGAGATACCTTTTTCAAGTAGGGACTAATTTTACATGGCCAAATTCTATTTTCATACTGTTTACCGCCTAGTCGCCACAGTCTCCATCGATCTACACTTAAAACTGATAAATCTGGCACGTTATTTGATATTACAACTATATGTACATCTGATATCTCTATTTTTTATGCTTACCCCCAAAAGTTGTTTCTAAATGACTAGATTTTGCATCTTCCATCAAAGCTGTTGCTGATATGATCTTGCTGGCATCTAAAGCTCGTGGAAAATCAAAAAATATTACTTTTGGATCTTTATAATGTTTCATCCAATAATTTTCAATTTTCTTTACAAGAGTTAATTCCATCCTGTCTAAATTATCTATCTTCATTAAGATACCATCTGACGGAATTTCAGATACATAAGCTCGCGCAAAAGATGATTTCCCAGTATTACCAACTGGACCAATTATCCAATCCACTGTTCGATCATCAGGTACCTTAGCCAACAAAAGAGCAACGGACTCGAACTCAACTGAATAACTATAATAAATCGAAAGTTCGTTAGAAAATCACAAGTATTTGGACAAGGAAGATCCTGAAGCGTTTGATACCTTATTAAAATTTCCGGTGATAATTACAGAAAATTTTTATTATTCATAAAAACAAGGATATATCAACTTAGCGAAAGGTTTCCTGGATTCAACGCTACCTTTTTTTTACAATTTTGTTTAAAGAAAATTAATTGACTGGACAATATTTTCTTCAGGAGTTCTTTATCGATTCGATCTATGTTATTATTGACAAAAAATAATCCAAGACAAACTTTCTATTAAAGAATTTTTGTCCCATTGTCACAACAAACTAAGATTAACGAATAAAAATGTTAACTTTGAGAAAAATTATAAACATCTTATTTTAAAAATTGGCAATCGAAAAAGTAATCATTATTCTCGTATATATGAAGGAAAAAATTTTTTTAAATTTGAACAGGAAATGAAAGGAAGATTTCTTCAAAAATATAATACTTTATTGGTTCAAAACTGGTTGGAAAAATATTGCCTCTTAATTACTTTTACACTGATTGGTTAGTCATTAAATTACGACCAATTCGCAAACAATCGCTTCCACAATTTTTTTTAATAGCTAATATTTCCAATCAAATCATTTATCTCTATTGGATGACCGAAAAACTTTTTAATTATATTACAGTTTTTGACTTATGCTTAACAATTGGATTCTAAAACTGACTCTTTAGACAATTTTGTTACCAGATTTTTTTTTAAATAAAAATACAAAAGATAAATTTCAAATTGAACTTGAAATTCTAAAAGTTTTTTATTCTGCAAGTATTAAAAAAGAATTCTTAGGTTCCTATTCCTCTGTCTTATCTAATCAACGAAGAACAAAAATTAAAAAATTATTTATTCAATTAATAGGTAATTTAAAAGAGCATAATTTAACAAAATCTGTTTATAAAATTATTTCTAATGGACTGCTTATTGATATAGATGAATTCACTACTACTAATATTAAAGACGGTTTTGTTATATACGAAAAACTTTTTCTTTTAATTTTTGTAAGTTTAATATGTTTAGAACTTTTATGATAATTAAATTTTCATTTTTAGAGTATTGGTAAGTAATGGTCTAAAATGTTATATAAAGATAGGTATAAAACAGTATTCATAGTAGTGTGCAAACTTTAAAATCTGTGTTTATTTTTTAAATTATTTGAATTATTTTTAATAAATTTATACTTATCATTTTTATCACTAAAATTAGTGATAAAAATAAACGAATTTTGTTTCTAATTTTTATTTAACAAACACGTCTTTTGATGCAGCAATAGCATCTTTTAAAGCAGTTTCCGCCTCTTCCGTAAATTGATTTGTTGAAGTAACAAGTTTAATATATGAATTATTTGATGTTTCTAAATATGATAATAAACTTGCACAATATTTCTTAACATTAGCGACTTCTAAATCATCTAAGAAACCATTAATTCCTGTATAAATTAATGCAACCTGTTGTGCTACTGATAAAGGCGAACTTTGTGGTTGTTTTAATAATTCACGTAAACGTGTTCCACGAGCTAACTGTTTTTGTGTCGCTTCGTCTAAATCAGAAGCAAATTGCGAGAAGGCTTCTAACTCAGCAAATTGTGCCAATTCTAATTTTAACTTACCTGCAACTTTTTTCATTGCTTTTGTTTGCGCTGCAGATCCTACACGTGATACTGAAATACCAACATTAATAGCCGGACGAATTCCTGAATTAAATAAATCATTTGATAAGAAAATTTGTCCGTCAGTAATTGAAATAACATTCGTAGGAATATAAGCTGATACATCACTAGCTTGTGTTTCAATAATTGGTAAAGCAGTCATACTACCACCGCCTAATGCATCACTTAATTTTGCTGCACGTTCTAATAATCGTGAATGTAAATAGAATACATCACCGGGGTATGCCTCACGTCCTGGAGGACGGCGTAATAATAATGACATTTGACGATATGCCATAGCTTGTTTTGTCAAATCATCATAAATTACTAACGTAGCTTTACCTTTATACATAAAATATTCAGCCAAAGCAGCACCTGCATAAGGAGCAATATATTGTAAAGTTGCTGGATCATTTGCACTTGCTGATACAATAATTGAATATGACATTGCACCTTTCTCTTCTAAGATATTTACAACTTGTGCAATTGTGGATGCTTTTTGCCCTATTCCAACATAAACACAAACAACATCTTCTGTTTTTTGATTAATAATCGTATCAACGGCAATCGATGTTTTACCTGTTTGACGATCACCAATAATTAATTCTCGTTGTCCACGACCAATTGGAATCATCGCATCAATTGATGTAATACCTGTCTGTAAAGGTTCACAAACTGATTTACGACTAATAATACCAGGTGCCATTGCTTCTAACAGTTGACTATCTGTAGCTTCAACTTCACCTTTACCATCGATTGGAATACCTAAAGCGTTTACAACCCGTCCTAAAAATGCATCACCAGTTGGAATTTGAGCAATTCGGCCTGTTGATTTTACTGTACTACCTTCTAAGATTTGACGTCCATTACCCATTAGTACAACACCAACATTATCATTTTCTAAATTTAAAGCAATCCCGATTGTTTTATCTTCAAATTCTAAAAGTTCTCCACTCATAACTTGGTCAAGACCATAAACTCGAGCAATGCCATCACCAACTTGTAAAACAGTACCAATATTATCTACTTTAACATCTTGATCATATTGTTCAATTTGCTCACGGATAATACTACTAATTTCATCTGGACGAATGTTTATCATTGTATTATTTTTTAAAATATAAAAAGGTTAATAGAATTTTTTATAATTAAATTTCTAAAACAGTATCTAAATGTTTTGCTAACTGTTGCAATTGATTTTTAACAGTAAAGTCAATAATTTTTGATTCTGTTTGAATTAAAAAACCACCAATTAAACTCGGATCAATTGTAATTATTAATCTAATTTCACGTGCGTTTGTTAACTCTTTTAATTTCTGAATTAAAGTTTCTTTTTGTGCATTTGTAAATTCAGATGCTGTTGAAATTTCAATCATCTTAATTGAAGCAGCCTCATAAACTAATTCTAAATAACTATTAATAATTGTACTTAAAACGTTAATTCGATCACGCTCTACCAAAATCATTAAGAATTTAAAAGTTTCTATATTAATCTGGGATTTTAACGTTTTTGCTAAAACCTCACGTTTTGCGTTTTTATTTATAATTGGATTATTTAGATATGTCATTAATTCTTTGCTTTCATTAAAGAAAATATCCAAATTTTGAAAATCGGCTGTAATTTGGTGCATAATATTTTTTTCAACCGAAAAATCAAATAAGGCACGTGCATAAGGTCGTGCAACTTTTTCAGTTAACGGATTTCCACTCATAATAAATCTCCTTCTAATTTATTAATGGTTTCATTAATTAATGTCGCCGCTCGTTCTTTTGATTTAAATGTTTCTTTTACACTACTAACTGTTCTTTGTAAAACAAGAGAAACAATTTGTTGTTTAATCTCTAAAAAAATTTGGCGTTCTTTTGATCTAAAAGTTGCTAATGCACGTTCAAAACGAATAGCTAAATTTTTTTTAGCTTGTAACGCATCTGAATCCAGTATAACTTTTTTTGTCGCAATTGTTTCATTTTTGATTTCGCTAATAACCAGATTAGCTTGATTTAATTGCTTTTCGGCTTCAACTAAACGTTTTTTAGCTTCGTTTAAACGATCTTCTGCATCTTGAACACCTTTTACAATCACAGTTTTTCGCTCTTCTAATAATGATCCTAAAAAATCCCGGCCTGTATAAATTAAAATTGCAACTAATATAAGAATATTAATTAAACCTGTTTCTAGAATATCGGTATTTAAACTAATACCTTCCTGTTCGGCAAGTAATGTAAAAATTTGATCAAAATTTTCCATGTTTTCGAGTTTTTATATAAACTGTTCACTTATAAAAAGGAAAATTACACATAACAAAAAATTTAAATAGCTAATCGCGTTTCAATATTTTCACATAATGATTGAACAACTTCATCTAAACTATTAAAAGCAATATCTTTTTTAACAAAAAGATCTTTTGTAATAGTATCTAATAAATTATCAATATATTTTTGGGAAATATTTAGTTCAACTTCTAAGATTTCTTTATGAATTTTTTGTGATTTTGTAATTTCTAATTGGGCTTCTTTGCGGACGCTATCTAATTCTTGTTCATAATTAGTCGTTAATTTATTGGCTTCCGCTAATGTTTCTGATGCTTTACTTAAATTAGTTAGAATATATTCTTTACGTTCATCAATCACTGTTAATAATGGATTATATAAAATAATATTTAAAATAATCATTAATAATAAAAATTGAATCGCGACTAATGGTAAAGTTGCATCAAAATCAAATAATCCGCCAGGTCCACTAACTTTTGAACTTGAAATTAATATTGAAAGATTCATCATATGAAATCTATATGCTATAGTATAGAATTAAAATTGGTTAAATAAAAACTCATTACTAAATTTCATGAGTTTTCATTTATTAAATAATAACTTTCTAAAAAAAGAATTTACTTCTCTTTAAATTAACCATTAAATGGGTTAGCAAATAATAATGCTAAAGCTACAACAAGACCATAAATAGTTAAAGCTTCCATGAAAGCTAAACTTAATAATAATGTACCACGAATTTTGTTTTCTGCTTCTGGTTGACGAGCGATCCCTTCAACAGCTTGACCTGCAGCATTACCTTGACCAATACCAGGGCCAATTGCAGATAAACCAATTGCTAAACCAGCAGCAATAACAGAAGCAGCAGAAATAATAGAATCCATAATAAAATTTAAATTATATATATAATTTTTAAAAAATCTGATTGAAATTAACTACAAATATATTACTCAAGAGCTTCTGCAATATATGCAGCAGCTAATGTTGAAAAAATTAATGCTTGAACTGAGCCAGCAAAAATTCCTAATAACATAATTGGTAATGGAATTACCAATGGAACTAATGAAGTTAACACTGTAACAGTTAATTCATCAGCTAGTATGTTTCCAAATAATCGAAAACTTAATGATAACGGTTTTGTAAAATCTTCTAAAATATTAATTGGTAAAAGAAGTGGAATTGGTTCAATATATCGTTTGAAATAACCGAATCCTTTTTTACTTAAACCTGCATAGAAATAAGCAAATGAGGTTAATAAAGCTAAAGCAACAGTTGTATTAATATCATTAGTAGGTGCAGCCAGTTCTCCTTCTGGTAATTCAATTAATTTCCAAGGAACAATGGCACCTGCCCAGTTACAGCCAAATATAAAGAAAAATAATGTGCCAATAAAAGGGATCCATTCTTTATAAAAACTTTCACCTAGTTGATCTTTAGCAATATCTGTAACAAAATCAACAGCAGCTTCCATAAAATTTTGGAAGCTATGTGGAATTCGCTCAGCATTAGTACTGCCTAAGAATGCTAAGATGAATAAAACCACTAATACAAACCAAATAACTACTAAAACTTGTCCATGAATTAAAAAACCGGCAAAATTCCAGTAAAAATGCTTTCCAACTTCTGCTTCCGCTAATAGTGTAAACGTGTTTGAATAAAAAATTTCTGGGTACATAAAATTTAACTAATTTAGTAAATTACCCAATATTAAAAAATATACAGGAACAATTATTATTATAATAACTTTGTCTAAATTTTAGGGTTATTATTATCTTAAAATTCTTAATTAATTAAAAATTTATTATTTCAACCATTCATAACCTTTTTTTTCTAATTTTTTAGCTAATTCAAATGAACCAGTTTTTATGATTTTTCCATTTTGCATTACATGAACATAAGTTGGTTTAATATATTCTAATAATCTTTGATAATGAGTAATTAACACAATCGATTTTGAAGAATCCATAAAATTATTAATTCCTAATGAAATTGTTTTTAAAGCATCAATATCTAAACCAGAATCTGTTTCATCTAAAATTGCTAATTCAGAATTTAATAGAATCATTTGCAGAATTTCATTACGTTTTTTTTCACCACCTGAAAATCCTTCATTAATATTCCTACTTAGAAATAGTGGTGACATATTGATTAAGTTTAACTTTTCATGAATAATAGTTAAAAACTCAATCGGGTCAACTGTAGGTTTATTATGAAATTTTTGTTTCGCATTATATGCTAAACGTAAAAAATCTTCATTTGTTACACCTGGAATTTCAATTGGATATTGAAAAGCTAAAAATATACCTAAATGCGATCGCTCTTCTGGTTCTAATTTTAAAATATTTGAACCTTTAAAAATAACTTGACCATTTGTAATAGTATAAGCAGGATGACCAGCTAATACTTTTGAAAATGTACTTTTTCCAGATCCATTTGGTCCCATAATGGCATGTATTTCACCTTTATTGATAGTTAAATTTAAATTTTTTAAAATTTGATTTTCATTAATTGAAACTTGTAAGTCTTTGACTTCTAACATAGGAGTATTTTCATTCATTATCCAACACTTCCTTCTAATTTTAATGTTAATAATTTATCGGCTTCAGCAGCAAATTCTAGCGGTAATTTTGTAAAAATATCACGGCAGAAACCACTAATCATTAATTCGATAGCTTTTTCTAAACAGATTCCTCTTTGTAAGAAGTAAAAGATTTGTTCTTCACCAATTTTAGAGGTTGATGCTTCATGTTCTAGTTTTGTTGTCGAATTTTGAATTGAAATAAATGGAAATGTATTTGCGTTTGAAGAATTTCCAATTAATAATGAATCACATTGTGAATAATTTCTAGCTCCGACAGCTTTCTTTGTCACTTTAATAAATCCTCGATAACTATTTTTAGATTGGCCTGCTGAAATTCCTTTTGAAATAACTTGACTTTTAGATTTTTTTCCAATGTGTATCATTTTTGTTCCCGTATCTGCTTGTTGATAATTATTGGTTAAAGCAACTGAATAAAATTCACCTTGTGATTTATCTCCTATTAATACGCAACTAGGATATTTCCACGTGATTGCAGAACCAGTTTCAACTTGGGTCCATGAGATTTTTGAATTAGTGCCTGAACATAACCCACGTTTTGTAACAAAATTATAAATCCCACCATTACCAAATTCATTTCCAGCATACCAATTTTGGACAGTTGAGTATTTAACAGTTGCATTTTCTAATGCAACTATTTCTACAATTGCAGCATGTAATTGATTAGTATCATATTGTGGGGCGGTGCATCCTTCTAGATAATTAACTTTACTATTTTTTTCAGCAATAATTAAAGTCCGTTCAAATTGTCCTGCCATTTGATCATTAATGCGAAAATATGTTGAAAGATCTAATGGACAAATTATATTTCTTGGTATATAACAAAATGAACCATCAGTAAAAACGGCAGAATTTAACGCGGAAAAGTAATTATCACCAGCTGGTACAACTGAACCTAAATATTTTTCAATTAAATTCATATATTCACAAGTCGCTTCAGAAATGGAACAAAAAATAACACCATCTTTACTTAATTCTTCTTGAAAGGTTGTTCCAATAGAAACACTATCAAAAACAGCATCAATAGCAACATTTGATAGTCGCTTTTGCTCAGTTAACGAAATACCTAATTTTTCAAACGTTTTTAATAATTCCGGATCAACTTCTTCTAAACTAGTTAATTTTTTCTGTGATTTTGGAGCTGAATAATAAATAATATCTTGATAATTAATTTGAGGAAATTTTAAACAAGCCCATTCAGGATGAGTCATTTTCTTCCACTTTTGATAAGCTTTTAAACGAAACTCTAATAAAAATTGTGGTTCATGTTTTTTCTGTGAAATTAACCTTATAACTTCTGTATTTAACCCTTTTTCAATTATTTCTTTGTCAATTTTTGTTGAAAAACCATATTGATAAGTCTGATTAACTAATTTAGTTATATTTGTATTTAAAATTTTATTTGATTGATTAACCATAGATTTTTAAAAATAAGTGATGTAATGTATAGATGGTTTTTATTGAAATTATTTTATAAATGATAAAAAGTTCTGATTAATATTATAAAAAACTTAAATTTAAGATTATCTATTTATCAAAAATTTTTAATAAAGTTATTCTAAAAAGTTATTACATTTATTAGCTATAAATATATTTTGAGAGAACGCAAAACCGATTATAATTAATATTAAGGTTGTAAATTAGTCAAATAAAAATTCAACCAACAGAACTAGTTTATAAAATTAGTTAAATATCTATTATATATTGCCTTTTTATTCTAAGGAGAAATCAATGTCTCAATCTGTATCAGAACGGACTCGAATTAAAAGTGACCGTTACGAATCTGGTGTAATTCCTTACGCTAAAATGGGTTACTGGGATGCTTCATATGCAGTAAAAACTACTGATGTTTTAGCTTTATTCCGTATTACACCACAACCAGGTGTAGATCCAGTAGAAGCTGCTGCTGCAGTAGCTGGTGAATCTTCTACAGCAACTTGGACAGTTGTATGGACTGATTTATTAACAGCTTGTGACCGTTATCGTGCGAAGGCTTACCGGGTAGATCCAGTTCCAAATACACCTGATCAATATTTTGCATTTATTGCATATGAATGTGATTTATTTGAAGAAGGATCTTTAGCTAACTTAACAGCTTCGATTATTGGTAACGTTTTTGGATTTAAAGCCGTATCAGCTTTACGTTTGGAAGATATGCGTATCCCACACTCATACTTAAAAACATTCCAAGGTCCTGCTACTGGTATTGTAGTAGAACGTGAACGTTTAAACAAATACGGTACACCATTATTAGGTGCAACAGTAAAACCAAAATTAGGTTTATCTGGTAGAAACTATGGTCGTGTAGTATTTGAAGGTTTAAAAGGTGGTTTAGACTTCTTGAAAGATGATGAGAATATTAATTCACAACCATTTATGCGTTGGAGAGAAAGATTCTTAAACTGTATGGAAGGTATTAACCGTGCATCGGCTGCTACTGGTGAAGTTAAAGGTTCATACTTAAACGTTACTGCGGCAACAATGGAGGAAGTATACAAACGTTCAGAATATGCGAAAGAAGTAGGTTCTATCGTTATCATGATCGATTTAGTTATGGGATATACAGCAATCCAAAGTATTGCTTTATGGGCTCGTGAGAATGATATGCTTTTACATTTACACCGTGCTGGTAACTCAACTTACGCACGTCAAAAAAATCATGGTATCAACTTCCGTGTAATTTGTAAATGGATGCGTATGTCGGGTGTAGATCATATCCATGCTGGTACAGTTGTAGGTAAGCTAGAAGGTGATCCTTTAATGATTAAAGGTTTTTATGACACTTTACGTTTAACAACTTTAGATGTTAATTTACCTTATGGTTTGTTCTTCGAAATGTCATGGGCTAGTTTACGTCGTTGTATGCCAGTTGCTTCTGGTGGTATTCATTGTGGTCAGATGCACCAATTAGTTCATTATTTAGGTGATGACGTAGTATTACAATTTGGTGGTGGTACAATTGGTCACCCGGATGGTATACAAGCTGGTGCTACAGCTAACCGTGTTGCTTTAGAAGCAATGGTATTAGCACGTAACGAAGGTGCTGACTATTTTAGTCAAGACGTTGGTCCACAAATCTTACGTAATGCGGCTAAAACATGTGGTCCTTTACAAACAGCTTTAGATTTATGGAAAGATATTAGTTTCAACTATACATCTACAGATACAGCTGATTTCGCAGTAACACCAACAGCAAACGTATAATATAATATTTTATAAAAATTAAAGGAGTATTTGAATAGTGAGACTTACACAAGGTTGTTTCTCTTTCTTACCGGATTTAACTGATCAACAAATTGAAAAACAAGTTAGTTACGCAATCTCAAAAGGTTGGGCAATGAATGTTGAGTGGACAGATGATCCACATCCACGTAATAATTACTGGGAATTATGGGGTTTACCATTATTCGATATTAAAGATCCTGCGTCTGTAATGTTTGAATTACAAGAAGCTCGTAAAGCTTGTGCAGCTGGTTATATTCGTATGAACGCATTTGATGCAAGTTACGGTGTTGAAAGTTGTGTTATGTCATTTATTGTTAATCGTCCAGCTAATGAACCTGGTTTCTATTTAGAACGTTCTGAAGGAAAAGGTCGTATGGTTAATTATACAATTAAATCATACAGTGTACAAGCTAATCCAGAGGGTGGTCGTTACTAATTTTAGAAAATTCTAAGAAATAAAATAAAATATAGTTATTAACTCTGTATATTAGAATTAATAATTATATTTTATTTTATTTTATTTCTTATTTACAATCCATTAGTTTTAGTTTAAAACCTATTATTAAAAGAGACTTTATGTTTAGACAAATTTTGGGTCCATCTTTCATATTATACGGAATTAAAAAAGTACACAATCAGCTTTTTTTCGTGGAGGGGCTGAAACTGATTCGTACTTATCAGACGATGTATTCTTTGAACTTATGACTGTTGACAATGACATTAAGCCTTCTAGACTAAGTAATCCAGAAGTAACATGCTCTCTGATAAAGCAAAATTTACCAAACAGCAGTGATTAGTAAAATCTGTTATAGAACAAGCAAGATTATCAAAAACTATTTCTGAAATGGATTTTAAAAATGTACAAGAAATGTACGATTTTAGAAGAAAATATAAAAATTATCTTCGGCTCAAATGACTTATTCCATTAGGTGTAGTTGCTACTCGGCTTTTAAGTTCGTACTCAAACTTTAAAAAGTTTTTATTCTCGGTATCTTCATATATTCGATAACAACGACTATTTTTTTGATGACCTATTCGTTGAATAAGACTAGTATTATTTTTATCAATACTCACCAAGTATACACTAGATGCACCTTTTTAGATAGTGGGTTCTCTTACAGATGAAATTATGTCGACTCCAGAAGAAATCTATTTTGGAAAGTAAATACCCACTGATGTTGCTGTTACTAGCTAAACTATTCCTGGAGATATTAAAGATATTAACAAGTTACGTGAAGTTTTTGAGAATATGAAAGATTTTGGTAAAAAAACATACTAATTTAATACTTTTAGCTGCACTCTATCATAAAAAATATTAAAAAAAAATATAAGGATGACTAATTTTGATTTTGAGAATTTAAAAATCGATCATCTAAGTTTGAATTTACAATTCAATAATATCAAATAAATTGAGAAAATTGCAGATTTTTTAGCTGATACTTTCGATTGCGAAAGTATGTTAGTAGATCAGTCAAGTAAAAAACTTCTTAAAAACTTTACAGGAATACCTTCTTAATAAATCTAGTTTTAGAGCCCTAAATTTTTAATTTAAGGCTCTTTTCTTTAATTTACAATACTCAAAATTTGATTTTGATGCTCTTCACCATTCATAGCAGCCACATGACTTGAACTTGCATTCAAGCTACAATCGGTTTTTCGAAAGAATTCAGTCTGGGCCCAAATTGTTCAGAAATTTTATCAAAAAGAAATCTTTTGGTTTTTTGTTCTGTTATTGCATTGTGAGGGTATAAAATTAACTATTATCAACGCTACTTTTCTTTAAAGGAAATTTTACTCAATTTTCCTAAAAGATTATGCGTTAACTTTTTAATTTCAATCACAACTTTATCTTTTGCCACATTTTTAAAATGAATAGTAATCCTATTAGCAATGATTTTTTCAGTTTTTAAATTTCTAAATATTTTACCAATCATTTTTTACGTCATTATATGACAATGAAATATTTTTATAAATTTTATTTACTTCAAATTTTTTCAAATAATTTACGGTATTAAAACTCTCAATAAAGTGAACTTTAATAGTTAGCTCAGACTTTTTATTATAAATTAACAGAATTTCTAACAAAGTATAAAAGTAAATATAAGATAAAGTATTAGGAGCTACACGAAGTTCAACGAACAATGTGTTTTTAACTTTCTCTAATTCCAGGAATAAACCAAAATGAAAATTTTCAAATTTTACATCACTAATTTTTATTCTTAGTAGTGTTAAATCTAATAAATTATTAAAGAAATGGCCCACTTTCTTTAGTTGATAGGTATTTTTTCATTTTTCTTCGAAAATTTCAGAAAATTAACCAGTGCACATTTTATAATAACTATATATTGTAATCTAAACTAAGAATACTAATTTATATTCCTAATAATAATTTTGATATTATGAAAGGATTGAGAATGGAACATTTGATTTAACCATTATATTCTTAAATGATTTTCGGTAATTTTGAGAACCTGTTCCAGCCGGAATTAAATGACCAATGATTATATTTTCTTTTAATCCTCTCAACCAATCAATTCGTCCTTCAATTGCTGATCTTGTTAAAACACGTGTTGTTTCTTGAAAACTTGCTGCTGAAATAAAACTTGGATTATTTAATGCGGCTTTTGTAATTCCCAACAATAAAGGAATATAATAAGCCGTTTGTTTTTTTTCAGATTCGATAATTTGATTAATATATTGAATGTGATATAAATCAATCACTTCGCGGCGTGATAATGGTGTATCTCCTTCATAAGTAATTAAAACTTTTGTTGTTAACTGTTTAACAATAACTTCTAAATGTTTATCATTAATTGTAACACCTTGCGATTGATAAACTGATTGGACTGAGTTTAGAATAAATAGTTGAACTTTTTTAAAACTTTTATAACTTCCTTCATAATTATTAACTAATCGTGTAAATTTAAATGATTTTGTTTTGTCACATAAAAATAATTTTGGTAATCCATAATAATTAAAATAAACTTTTAATAATTTATGTGGATTAATTTTATTATTTTCACTAAGAGTTGTTGCTAGTTTTCGGAACTCAAAATTTATATCTAAGCTCGATTTTTGAATTAACAAACCTTTTTTCTGACTAATTGGAATCCGTTTATTGGCAATATTTTTCTTACGTGCTTCCAAAATTTCTTCAATACGTGGTAAACCTTGAACAATATCACCAGTAATTTCTTTCTCTAAGTTCAATAAACCAATCGTTTTTCCAGCCTCAATAAATTCTGCATTTTTACAAAAAACACTGTTAACTTCTTGTTCAAAATAATCTTCTGTAATTGAATACAATCCCACAGCTTTAGTTGATTTAAAAAATGGTTGCTCTAAAAATTTAACTAATACCAATTGATAATCAGTTTTTTTGAGATTAACTAAGTTATTATGATTTGATGTCAGATATGAACTCTTTAGTAATAGTGTCTGGTCTACTTTTTGATTTACTAATTTTTTTGAAGTATTTGATTGATAGAATCTATTTTGGTTTAATTTTGATTTTGTTTCAACAATTGAGAATTTTTTAAAAAATTGAGGCGATAAACAGCTGTATAATTTTCCCTGGTTTTTTAAAAAAAGTTTTGAAAATTCTACTTTCAAATCAACTATTGAATTTTGAAGATTGGACAATAAAGTTTGTTTTTTTATTGATAAATTAAAAATATTATAATAATTTAGCACAACACGTCGAGTAGTATCGAAAACTGCTTTAATTCGATTTGAAGGAATTATTTTATATTGTAAATTTGTTTTAGATCTTATATTATCATTTTCACAATTGGGAAAGAAATAAGGACGTCCAAGTTGAATTGTTACAACCTCAGCATTTTCAATAATAATTTTTCCAGTTTTTGCTAAATTAAATTTTGAACTAATAAAATCATTTAATTTTTTATTTGAAACTTCCTTTTTTTTTAAACTTAAACAATCTTTGTTTGAAATTAAAAAAATTTGTTTAATAATTTGATTTCTTGTTTTAAATTTAACAATTTCTAACGAATTTTTTGTAATAGATTCTAAATATCCTAATATACTGTAATTACTCAAAAATTGGTTTGGTTGAATTAAAAAACATGTTTCGATATTTCTATATCGTAAATTAGGTGAAACATAATTATTTAAAGAAAGTCTTTCAATCATATAAAAATTAATTATTTTCATTTTTTTAACAATTGACAATTGAAAATTTATGTGATTATTTATTAATTTATTACTTTTAAACTTTAGAAAAGTCGAAATTAAAGTTAAATTTTGAACACTTTTGATGAATTGACTCGATTTATAAGAATAGACTGATTGTAAACTTAAATTAAATTGTTTATCATTTCTAGATTCTAAACCTAAATCGCTTACTTGAGGAAATTCATAAATTTGAATAGGTCGAACTAACAATTGATCTGTTGTTTTTCCAATTAAATGTTCACAAAATGATAATTCTTTAACACTAATATGCTCTAAAATAATTTCTCCTGGATAATAAACTTTTTTTGCGAGGTTCTTAAATTTTTTACCTTCATAAACCAATCCTGATTTAATTGAAATTGTCTTAATGATATTATTTTTTTGAATAAGTGTCACCAAACCAGAAGTTTTAGAATATAAACCAGGAAGAAGCTCAAATTGTTCGGAAATAAAGTCACCATGTTCAACAAATAAGATATTTGTCTCACAATTAACTTGATAAGTTTCCTCACCTAACCAAGTAACAGTTTTATAATGAATTTTTTGTCTATATTTCGTATCGAATTTTGGATAATAAAGATATTTAAGAACAGTTGTTTCGTTTTCTTTTATATGTCTAGAATCATAATATAAAGTTCCACCTGTTAAGGTCTTAAAGGAATTGGTTATTAATACACCAAAATCTTCGTTTAGCTTTAAATTTAAATATTTTTTGGAATTAGATTCATTAATCTGTATTAAGTACTTAAATCCTTTTAAATTGAAAATATGAGTGTTTTGAGAATAAGGTAAAGTTAATTTTTGTAAAGTTGTATTAGTTAATCGGTATTTTTTATTTTTGACTTTGATTAATCGTTGTGACAAATTCTTTTTTTTATTTATAATTTTAACTGAGCCCCTATAATGGTTGACAATTTTTGTTCTAAAGATATAACTAGAATTATTTAATTTAGAATCAGGATAAAAATTCAGAAAAGCATTTAGTGGGCTATTATATAATTGACCAGATAAAATCCAAATTAATTTATTATTATTTAAAATATTCACCTTTTGTTTTAATTTTGGAATAAAAATTTCTCCAGATGTATTACTTAAAATTGGTTTTATTTCCGTTGTAATTTGTTTATTTTGATTAATAAGTTCTCCAATAACAGTGTCTTTTGTTACATATTGGTTATTTTTTGGGAATAAAATTGTATTTCGTAGAACCTCAATTGAAACAAGACTTTTTGTTTTATCATCTGGAATTAAAATAATTGACCCAGAATTTTTTGTAACTAAAACATCTTCTCCCCGATTTGTTCTTAAAACAACAGTTTTCAAAATATTGTAAAATTGAATAACTGCATTTAGTGGGCTAATAATTTGTTGTCGAGCTTCAGATGTGAAAATTCCTCCTGTGTGAAACGTTCGCATGGTTAATTGGGTGCCAGGTTCTCCAATAGATTGCCCAGCTAAAATTCCTACAGCTTCTCCAATATCAACTAAATTTTCACTAGCTAAATCCCAGCCATAACATTTTTGACAAACTGCTCGATATAAACTGCAAGTTAACGGTGAACGAACATAAAACTGTTTTATATTTTTTATCTGAAACTTTTTAATTAATTGTGGAGTTATTTGAGTATTTTTATTACTAATTATTTCATTTGTTTTCGGATTAAAAATATTCTGACTTAGAATGCGTCCAATTACCTGATCATAGTTTGAAGAATTTTTTGTGACAGAAAATAAAAAAGAATGAGTTGTTGCACAATCTTTTTCACGAATTAAAATATCTTGTGCAACGTCAATTAAACGTCGTGTCAGGTAGCCTGAATTAGCGGTCTTTAACGCAGTATCAACAATTCCTTTACGAGCCCCATAACCTGACATTAAATAATCGGTAATGGTTAAACCTTCACGAAAATTTTTTTTAATTGGTAGATTCATAATTTGTCCACTTGGATCTGACATTAATCCTCGCATTCCTACTAATTGACGTACTTGCGATAAATTTCCACGTGCACCTGAAAAGGCCATAATATAGACAGAATTTAAAGGATCATAATTTTTAAAATAGTAAATGATCTGATCTTTTAATGACTCACTTGTTAAACTCCAAGTATCAATGATTTTTTGAAACCGTTCACTTTGTGTAATCCTTCCTTTTAAATAGATTTTTTCAGCGTTTTGAATTTCGTGATTTGATTTCTCTAACATTAAATTTTTTACAAATGGAACTTTTAAATCTTCAATACTAATAGAAATTCCTGCTTGCGTCGCATATTTAAATCCCAAATATTTTAATTCATCTGCTAATGAACAAGCCTGTATAGAATCATAGTTAGTAAAACTCCAAGCTAATAGTTGACGTAACTGTTTTTTACTTATTAAATCATTTTGATAAATGTAGTTTTTCATAAAATATATTTAGTCCTTATTTTTTCATAATTTATAAAAAATTCAAAGTTTTTTGAATGGTGTAATTTAAAAGAACACGTCCCGTCGTCGTTTTTACATATTGAACAATTATTTCGTCATTTTTTGTCTTTCTGATTTGTAAATTCTTATAATGATGAACACTACTTCCATCTTCTAATTTCGTTATTTTAATTAAATTTGAGGATTCTGGATTTAGATTCTGATAACGAATCCAAATAGAACTATGAATTTCAATCTTATTTTGCTTATAAGCTAAAATAACATCATTTAAATTTGCAAAATAGTGATTTGATCCAAGTAAACCCTTAATATTATTAACTGTTAAGTAATAGCAACCTAAAACCATATCTTGACTAGGCATAATGATTGGTTCACCACTTGCTGGAGATAAAAAATTATAAGGTGCTAACATTAACATATAACATTCTGCTTGAGCATTTAAAGATAATGGAATATGAACTGCCATTTGGTCCCCATCGAAATCAGCATTAAAAGCTGAACAAACAAGAGGATGTAATTTAATAGCACGACCAACCACTAAAATAGGTTCAAATGCTTGAATACCTAGTCGATGTAATGTTGGGGCACGGTTTAAAAAAATAGGATGATTCGCTAAAATTTTTTCTAAGACTGGTTCAACAACAACTTCATTTTGTTGAATTAAATTTTTAGCTATTTTCATATTGTTTGCTAAACCTTGATTAATTAATTCACGAATAATAAATGGTTGAAAAAGTTCAATTGCCATTTCATAAGGTAATCCACATTGATTTAGTTTTAAACTTGGTCCTACAACAATAACAGATCTACCTGAATAATCAACTCGTTTTCCTAATAAATTTTGACGAAAACGACCATGTTTTCCTTTTATAATATCGGATAAAGATTTTAAAGGTCTATTATTTGCACTCAAAGCAATTTTACCTCGTTTTCCATTATCAATTAATGTATCAACTGCTTCTTGTAAAAGTCGTTTTTCATTTCGAATAATTAATTGAGGTGCATCAATTTCAAGTAATCTCAATAATCGATTATTTCGAGTAATAATGCGACGATATAATTCATTTAAATCTGAAGTTGCAAATCTTCCTCCTTCTAATTGTATCATGGGTCGTAATGCTGGTGGTATTACTGGTAAAATCGATAAAATCATCCAAGATGGTCGTGAGCCTGTTCCAATCAAATTTTCTAGTATACGAATTCGTTTTATTGCCTGTTCGCGAATTTTATAAATTCTTTGCTGTTCCCATTTCCGGAACCATTTTGATTCATTATAAAGTTCATCTTCTTTATTTAAAACTTTAGTACAAATTATAACAAATGAACGAGTTCTAAAAATTTCCGATTTTAAATTTAATTTTTCTAATTCTCTTTTAATTAATGGAGCACCAATTAAAAAATTTGGTGTGGAACGTAATAGATATTTTGGGGTATTATAACGACGATTTTGTGGTTTTGGATAAGGTTTTAACGGGTATCCACTATAACCTAATTCTCGGCTTCTTCGGTACTGCTGTAAATCCCAATGCAAACCATAAAATGAAATTTCATCTTCAGCAATAAAATATGCAAAAGAGGCTAGTTTAATTCTTTTAATTCTCTCATCCCATAAATCAACAATCGTAGATGGGGTCAATTTTAACCCGTCACATTTTTTACAAGCTTCTGAATGACCAGTATAAGTTGTTTGGAGCTGTTTTTCTGATTCTTCAACTTCTAGCAATAATGCAATAAAATTTGGACGACTATTAATATACCAAACATGAGTTACAGGATAAATTAAGTTTATGTACCCCATTCGATGACGACGAACACGTGATTCAGTTAATTCTACACCACAACGCTCGCAAATTAAACCTTCATATCGAACTCGTTTATATTTTCCACAAGCACATTCTAAGCTTTTACTAGGTCCAAAGATTCGCTCACAAAATAAGCCATCCATTTCTGGTTTAAATGTTCGATAATTAATTGTTTCTGATTTTTGTACTTCTCCAACAAATTGACCATTTGGTAATTTTCGATTTGCCCATTGTAAAATACGAAATGGCGAAGCCAATTTAATTTTAATATAATTAAATTCTTTTGTCGATTGTATCATAATTCTTTAAAATGAAATATCATTTATATTAGAGGTTGGTGAAAATGTTTTTGACGATGGAGTATATTTTTCAATTAAGTTTACCTCAATTTCATATCTTTTTGAAGAATTAAATCGTTCAATTTTGTATGTACTCATATCTAAACCAATTGATCGCAATTCTTGTAACAAAACTTTAAAAGACTCAGGAATTCCAAATTGTGGAATTTGTTGCCCTTTAACAATCGCATTTAAAGTTTCATTCCGACCTTGCATATCATCAGATTTAATAGTTAATAATTCTTTTAATGTAAAAGCGGCACCAAAACCTTCTAATGCCCAAACTTCCATTTCTCCAAATCGTTGTCCCCCATGCTGAGCTTTTCCACGTAGCGGTTGTTGAGTTATTAAAGAATATGGTCCAGTTGCCCGAGCGTGCATTTTATCATCTACTAAATGAATTAGTTTTAACATATAAGCGTTTCCAACTGTAATTGGGTTTTCGAATTCTTTACCAGTTCGACCATCTATTAATAACAGTTTTCCAGGGGTATAGGGATTAAATAACCAACTCTCATTCCGTTTTATTGAAGCTTGGCGAAGTTTTTTATTAATTAAAATTCTTGACATCTCTAAACCATACATTTCATCAAAAGGTAAAATTTTAAAACGAGAATTTAATTTATCACCAGCAAACCCTAATAGACATTCATAAAGTTGACCTACATTCATTCGAGATGGTACACCTAATGGATTCAAAATAATATCAATTGGCGTTCCATCTGGTAAAAATGGCATATCTTGCCGTGGTAAAATACGTGAAATAATTCCTTTATTTCCATGTCGGCCAGCAATTTTATCTCCAACTTGAATTTTTCTAATTTGAGCAATGAAAATATAAATTTTCTCAAATTTATAGGTTAGTTTTGTTCGGCGATTAAAAGTGACAGTTTCAATAACTCGACCATATTCTCCATGTGGCATTCGATAAGAGTTATCTTTAACACCTTTTGCTTTAGCACCAAAGATTGCACGTAATAATTTAGATTCTGGCAGTTGTTCAGAAGTATTGTTTGAAATAACTTTACCAACTAAAATATCACCTGGTTTTACAAATGTTCCAACAGTTACAATTCCATCATCATTTAAATGGTTAAGTTCTGAAAGACTTAAATTTGGAATCATTTTCATCGTCTGTTCTGACATTTCTGAATTTCGATCAATTTCAATCTTATATCGTTCAATATGAATTGATGTAAAAATATCGTCATAAACTAAACGTTCACTAATTAAAATTGCATCTTCAAAATTATATCCGTGCCAAGGCATATATGCAATTAAAACATTCTGTCCTAATGATAATTCACTATTTGTTATAGCTGGTCCATCAGTTAAAATTTGTCCTGATTGAATTTTTTCTCCCTTCCAGACAATCGGACGATGGTTAATACAAGTTTGTTGATTAGAACGTAAATATTTTTGTAATTTATAAATTATTTTTTTCCCACTTTTATCTTGAATAATAATTTTATTTGCAGTTACAGCATTTACAATACCCGAAATTTGAGCATTTAATGTCATCCCAGAATCAATTGCGATTTGGTTTTCTAATCCGGTTCCAACAATTGGCTTTTGGGGAAAAATTAAAGGAACAGATTGACGTTGCATATTAGAGCCCATCAGTGCTCGATTTGCATCATCATGTTCAAAAAATGGAATTAATGATGCCGCTACAGAAACCACTTGAACAGTTGAAATTGCAATAAAATCTACTTCAGAGGGCGCTATATTTATGAAATCTTGTTTATACCTAACGGGAATAATATTTTTTTTCAAATAATTCTCATTATCAGTTGAGATATCGGCTGGAGCAATTTTATATAAATCTTCAATATCAGCCGTTAAATAAATCGGATTTCCTGTCTTAATAACTTTTCCATTTATTACTCTCCAAAATGGTGTTTCTAAAAAACCTAATTTATTTACTCTTGCACATGTAGTTAATGAAGCAATTAAACCAACATTTTGTCCTTCGGGTGTTTCAATTGGACAAATACGACCATAATGACTAGGATGAATATCACGAACAGCAAAACTAATTCGATCACGGTCAAATCCCCCTGGTCCTAAACCACTTATACGACGTCTATGAGTTAATGAAGATAAAGGGTTTGTTTGATCTAAATATTGTGATAATTGACTTGACCCAAAAAATTCTCGAATTGTAGCATTAACAATATTAAAACTAAGTAAGGACACTGAATCAACTTTATTAGTCTGATTTCTTAATTTTCGAACGAGTCTTTGAAACCCAATTCTAAATAAATTTTGTAAGAGTTCTCCTACCGAACGAACTCGTCGATTTTTTAAATGATCAATATCATCTTGAACCGTTTTTGAAATTGTTAAATTAATTAATTTATCAATAATTGCAAAAAGATCTTGATAAGTAATTATTTGTAAATGTTCTGTAATGTTTAAATTTAATCTAGTATTTAATTTTAGTCGTCCAACCCTACCTAATCGATAATAATTAGGGTCAAATATTCTTGAAAATTCAGAAATATTTTTAAAATATTCCAACTCTAAGTTAAATCGTGGGATAGGTTGTTTTAATAAAACCGAATTAATTAATAAAGGTTTATCAAAATAGAAGAAATCTGCGTAATGTAAATTTTGATAAATTTCTAAATTTGTTAATCCCATTTCTTTAAGTAAACCAAGAACTGGCTTATGATTAATTTTGTCTAATTGAATTGTTATCTCATCTTCTTGGTTTTTTATTGGATATTTATAAGCATTAATTTTTATATTCTTTTGAAAACCAAATCGAATCCATGACCCATAATCTGGAATTAACGTTGCTGTATATAGATCTTTCTCACCATATTTTTTATGATAAGTTGTTTTAATTTCATGATCTTTCTTGTATAATAATAATTGGGTTTTTGTTTTTAAATAATTATGACGTTCTGGTTTATCAATAAATTTATTTTTTCCAAAAATGTATTTTAATTGATCTTTTAAACTGATAGAAAAATAAATTGTTGGTTGAAAGTTAGAAAACTTAACTGCTTCATTAAATTCAATAAGTGTTATTAATGTTTTATTTATTTTTAGAGTTAAAAATAAAAAGTTATTGAGTTCTTGAAACCAATTATTTGAATCTTTTGTAAGGACAACAAATTTATAATTTAAGTTGAGTTGAATCGATATTTGTGAATTATATATTAATTCGTCATAGGTTTTAAAAATTTTTTCAACGTGAGTTTTGGAATTTTTAAAGTCCCGTAATGATTCTATAAAGATTCCTTGATTTTTAAAATTTGTTGGAATTGATTTTATTGATAATAATAACTGGTACTTTACTAGAAATTTTAATAAAAATTGGAAATACGTTAATAAGCTAATAATTCTATTTTTACCTAAACTATTTTCTGAAAAATTAATCTTAGTTTTTAATTTTAACCATTTAAAAAAAAATTGGACTAATTTATTTTTTGAGTTTGACTTTAATTTTTTAGAAATAGAACGATAAAATCGAAAATATTCTAAGAAAAGTGTGGAAGAATTTTTGTTAGCGTTTTTTAAAGATTTTATTGAATAATAATAAATTAAATTTTTATCCCAATTTGGAATAAATTTTTTTTTATCATAAGTTGGTGTAGGAATTGAAAAAAAAAGGTTAAATTCTGAAATAAACGCTTCACCTGATGGCAAAAATGTTCGCAATTTATTTATATCTGTAGATAATTTTCGTCGAAATGGATTTTGACGTTTTTGATTTTTATTTTTTTCAAAATAAATTCCTGGGCTTCGAATAATTTGGCTAACAACAACTCGTTCACACCCATTTATAATAAAAGTTGCATAAGTGGTCATTAAAGGTAATGTAACAACTGGAAATTGAGCGTGGTAACAAATGTTATTATTTATTTTACTTCTAACTTCTATAGGAATAACTAGCTGTGCTCGATAATTACCACTATATTTTCTTGCAATAGATAAACTATAAGGTGGTTTTATTAAACTATATTCATCTCCGAACATTATGTATTCGGTATTTTGACTAAAATCATAAATTTTAGAAAATAATGTTAATTCTTCATTTAAACCTTGAGTAATGAACCAACAAAAGCTTACTCTCTGCATCGCCAAGAAATCTGGAAGCGCATTAATATAATTCATACTTTGCATCATAATTTTTGTCAGTGGGGCATATAATCAAATTATATTCATATCTTTTATTTCATACGAGAAACTTAAAAAAAAGTAATAAACTAAAGATTAAGAAAATCTTAAATATTTTTTATTCCTTAGCTTATTAATAATAATGCTAAAAATTTAATTGCACCTCTTTTAAATAAGATACTAATTTAGATTTTTTTCGTGCCACCATATTTTTATGAAAAATATTTTTTTTTATTCCTTTATCCATCATGCGATAAACCAAACTTAAAATTTCGTGTACTCTTTTTTTGTCTTCTAAATTTTTAGAGATCTTATAAATTTCTAAATTTTTGAAAAAAAGTTTAATTAAAGTTTGAACTGAAGTTTTATAATATTTATTTTGTAAGCGGTTTCGTTTATTAATATCAATACGTTTTTTTGATGATTTAGTATTCGCCATATTGTTAAAAATTTTAATAATAATTTATAAATTAATGTTTCTTTTAATATAGTATATTTGAAGAAAAAATTAAAGTTTTTGATAAAAAATTTTTTCCGATAAGCTTAACCCTTGATAAGATAAAAATTTTTAGGCAGTATAGTAGTTAAAATTATTAAATTTATATTTCTATGGCAAAAAATAAAGGCACTCGAATTTTGATTACAGTAGAATGTATAGAATGTCGTGCAAATTTAAATAAGCGTTCAGCTGGTGTTTCTCGATATCATACACAAAAGAATCGTCGTAATAATCCTGAACGGTTAGAATTGAAAAAGTATTGTCCAAATTGTAATCGAGCAACAATACATAAAGAAATAAAATAAAATAAATTATTATGGTATCAAAAAAACAAAAAACGTCTCCAATCAGTTTAAATCAAAAAATTGATTATAAAGATATTGATCTTTTACGATTATTTGTAACAGAACAAGGTAAAATACTTCCACGTCGGGCTACTGGTGTTACTATTCAACAACAACGAAAATTAGCAAAAGCAATAAAACGAGCTAGAATGTTATCATTATTTTCATTTATTGCTTCTAACTCGATTTAAACCCACTAGAGTTATTATATAGTGAAATAAATAATAACTCTAAATTTTATAATTTAACTTACAAGGAGAAGAGGTGGGAAATTTTATTGATAAAACATTTACCGTAATTGCTGATATTTTACTAAAAGTTTTACCTGCAAGTAAACAAGAAAAACAAGCATTTTCATATTATCGAGCCGGAATGGCTGCACAAGGTAAAGGACGTTATGCCGAAGCATTACAGAATTATTATGAAGCTCTTCAAGTTGAAGAAGATCCATATGATAGAAGTTATACTTTATATAATATTGGCTTAATTTATGGTGATACAGGAAAATATACTCAAGCATTAGAATTTTATCACCAATCATTAGCTTTAAATTCAAATCTTCCCCAAGCTTTAAATAACATTGCTGTAATTTATCATTCTCAAGCTTTACGTGCCCAAACTTTAGAAGAAGATGAATATATTGAATTATCAAAAGAATTATTTGATAAAGCAGCTCAATATTGGATTCAAGCTCTGAAATTAGCTCCAGATAATTATCCAGGAGCTCGAAATTGGTTAAAAGTTACAGGTCGACTACGCGAAAGAAATTAACAAAATCATATTATCATCGATAATTTTTTACAATTTGTTGTACAATAATAAACGATTATTAAATTTATTAGTCTTTAAACTGGCAAGTAAAATTTTGAAAGTATATTTATTTAAAAATATTTTAATATGTTAAATCAAAATGGTAAAAACTAATTTAAATAAAGGTTACGTTAGTCAAATTATTGGTCCTGTACTAGATATTGAATTTCCAGATGGAACGCTACCTCCTATTTATAACGCTGTTAAAATTGACTTAGAAGATGGTAGTTCAACAATCGTTGAAGTTCAACAATTATTAGGGGATAATAAAGTTCGTGCTGTATCAATGCGTTCAACTGATGGGTTAAGACGAGGCGTTGAAGCAATCGATCTAGGGGTACCAATTACTGTTCCTGTTGGTACTCCAACCTTAGGTCGAATTTTTAATGTCATTGGTGAACCAGTTGATGAGCAAGGTGACGTTTTATATAATGAAACTTTACCAATTCATCGTGAAGCGCCAGCATTTACAGAATTAGAAACAAAACCATCAATCTTTGAAACAGGGATTAAAGTTGTTGATTTATTAGCACCATATCGTCGTGGTGGTAAAATTGGTTTATTTGGTGGTGCAGGTGTAGGTAAAACTGTTTTAATTATGGAATTAATTAATAATATTGCTAAAGCACATGGTGGTGTATCAGTATTTGGTGGTGTAGGTGAACGTACACGTGAAGGAAATGATTTATACGAAGAAATGAAAGAGTCTGGCGTTATTAATGAAAGTAATTTTGCCGAATCAAAAGTAGCTTTAGTATATGGTCAAATGAATGAGCCTCCAGGAGCACGTATGCGTGTCGGTTTAACAGCATTAACTATGGCTGAATATTTCCGTGATATTAACAAACAAGATGTATTATTATTCATTGATAACATTTTCCGGTTCACCCAAGCTGGGTCAGAAGTATCTGCATTATTAGGTCGTATGCCATCAGCTGTAGGTTACCAACCAACATTAGCGACAGAAATGGGTGCTTTACAAGAACGGATTACATCAACAACACAAGGTTCAATTACTTCAATTCAAGCTGTCTATGTACCTGCCGATGATTTAACAGACCCAGCCCCAGCAACTACATTTGCACATTTAGATGCTACAACAGTATTATCACGTAATTTAGCTGCTAAAGGGATTTATCCTGCAGTAGATCCTTTAGATTCGACATCAACAATGTTACAGCCAGGAATCGTAAGTGAAATTCATTATGAAATTGCAGAATCTGTAAAAGAAACATTACAACGTTATAAAGAGTTACAAGATATTATTGCAATTTTAGGAATTGATGAATTGTCTGAGGAAGATCGTTTAACAGTTGCACGTGCAAGAAAAGTAGAACGATTCTTGTCACAACCATTCTTTGTTGCAGAAATTTTTACAGGCTCACCTGGAAAATACGTAAGTTTAGAAGAAACACTTAAAGGTTTTACAATGGTTTTAGGGGGTGAATTAGATGATTTACCAGAACAAGCCTTCTACCTAGTAGGTAATATTGATGAAGCAATTGCAAAAGCAGAAACTCTAAAATAAGGAGTCACAAATATGGTTATGAACATTCGCGTTCTTACCCCTGATAGAGTCATTTGTTCCACAACAGCAGATGAAGTAGTTTTACCAGGTTTAACTGGTCAAGTTGGGGTATTAGATGGTCATGCGGCATTAATTACAGCTTTAGATACAGGATTATTACGGATAAAGTTAAATGAAAAATGGACGCCTATTATTTTATGTGGGGGTTTAGCTGAGATTGACCGTAATCGAGTAACAGTTTTAGTAAATGATGTAGAAGAATTAATTGATATTGAATTAAATAATGCTACGAAAGAATTAGAGAAAGCAACGGTTGCAGTTGAAGAAGCGGAAACAAGTAAAGTACGTCTTGATGCTTCTGTTGAACTTAAAAAAGCAACTGCAAGATTAGAAGCAATTAATTATTTATCGTAAATTAATTCGCTGTTTTAATTTTGAATACTTTGCTCAATTAATTCGAGAGTTCAAAACTTTAATAGATAAGTTTTGAACTCAATTTATAATTATAAATTTCTAGACTAGTGCAGATACATTTTTTCTATGACAGTTAATTCTAACTTTAATTTTACAACTAATTCTATGATAACATTAGAATTACCTTTTTCAGAACATTTAGAAGAATTACGACAACGTATTTTTCTTATATTTGGAACAGTTTTATTATTAACTTGTTTCGCGTTCATTGAAGTAAAGAGTTTAGTCAAAATTTTAGAACTACCAATTAATAATGTAAAATTTTTTCAAGTTGCACCTGGAGAATATTTTATTTCAACAATTAAAATATCTTTTTACACGGGATTATTGTTTTCAAGTCCATTTATAATTAGTCAACTAATTTTATTTTTATTACCTGGACTAACAAAAAAAGAAACTAAAATTATTCTACCATTATTAATAAGTTCGTTAATTTTATTCGGATCCGGTTTAGCTTTTTCTTACTATACCTTAATTCCAGCTGCTTTAAATTTTTTTTTAAATTATAGCGAAGAAGTTCTTGAACCATTTTGGTCATTTGACCAATATTTTGAATTTATTCTAGTTTTATTTTATAGTACTGGCTTAGCTTTTCAAATTCCGATTCTCCAAATTTTATTAGGTCTATTAAATATTGTCTCACCAAAACAGATGTTAAATGCATGGCGATATGTCATTTTACTTTCAACTGTCCTTGGCGCAATTTTAACACCTTCAACTGATCCTTTAACACAGTTATTATTATCTGTTGCAATATTATTGTTATATTTTTCAGGATTAGGTATCTTGTTTTTAATAAAGAATTAATTTATATAAAAATCTATACTTAACAAGTATTTAAATTATGGCAAATAACAAGTTTTTTAAAAGTCTTTTACTTGCTTTGACAATTGGTGTAAGTGTTTTTGGTTTCTATATTCCAAATTCATTAGCATATCCAGTTTTTGCCCAACAAAATTATTCAAATCCTCGTGCAGCAAATGGTAAATTAGCATGTGCTAATTGTCATTTAAACCAAAAATCGATTGAGATTGAAGCACCACAAGCGGTTCTTCCAAATTCAGTTTTTGAAGTAGAAATCAAGGTACCATATGATACTAGTAAACAACAAATTGGTGCTAATGGTAAGAAAGTGGATTTAAATGTTGGTGGAATTTTAATCTTACCAAAAGGATTCAAATTAGCTGCAAAAAACCAGATTTCACCAGAAGTAAAAACAAAAAATAAAGGTGTTTTTATTTCTCCTTATAGTACTGAATTTGATAATATTTTCGTAGTTGGGCCAATTGCAGGAAAAACACATCAAGAATTAATTTTCCCAGTAGTAGCACCTGATCCAGAGAAAAATTCTGATATAAAATATTTATCGTACCCATTCTATGCCGGAGGAAACCGTGGCCGTGGCCAAGTTTATCCAACGGGTGAAAAAAGTAATGTAAACGTATTTGGAGCTAATCAAGCTGGTCAGATTACCGAAATTACAGCAACAGAAAAAGGTGCAACAACAGTTGTAATTATTAATTCAACTGGCACACAAACATCACAAGTTATTCCAGAAGGATTAATGTTAATTGTTAAAGTAGGGGATATTGTTCAAGCTGATCAAGCATTAAACTTAGATCCAAATGCTGGTGGATTTGGACAAGAAGAATCAGAAATTGTATTACAAGATCCTTTACGAATTATTGGATACCTTATTTTCTGTTTCTGCGCATTAATGACACAAATTTTCTTAGTTTTAAAGAAAAAACAATTTGAAAAAGTACAAGCTGCAGAGTTAAACTTTTAATTAGTCTCTATAAAAAGTTGAAATGATAAAAAACATAAATCATTTCAACTTTTTACTAAACTATAAATTAATATAATTCATCTTCTTGATGTACTAAAATTGTACAATCTGATTTTGGATATGCTATACATGTTAATACAAAACCTGATTCTACTTGATCGTCATCTAAGAAAGTTTGTTCCGATTGATCAATCTCTCCAGCTGTTACTTTACCAGCACATGTTGAACAAGCACCAGCACGACATGAATATGGTAATTCAATTCCTTGTTCTTCTGCTGCATCTAGAATGAATACATCATCATTACAATCAATTGTTGTATCGATATCATGTTCTTCACTTAATAACGTTACTTTATAAGTAACCATATAACTCCTTATTTTTAATAAATATAAAGTAAACTTACCGTAATACTTTACTAGTTTATATTATACTACGGAAATTTCGTACAAATCAATATTTTTTAATTAATTTTATTTATTTTTCAAACTCATCTAATTAAAAGCTTGTTTTAAACGACTTGCTTTTCCTTTTAATGATCGTAAATAGTATAACTTTGATCTTCTAACTTTTGATGATCGTAAAACCTGAATAGATTCTACTTTAGGAGAGTGAATTAAAAAAATACGTTCTACGCCAATACCTTGTAAAGTTTTACGAACTGTAATAGTTGTATTAATCGAAGTATTTTTTTTTGCAATAATTGTTCCTTCATAGAATTGAGTTCGCTCTCTATTTCCTTCAATAATCTTAATGCCCAGTTTGACGTTATCACCAATTCTTAAAATAGGTAAATCCTTTTTTAAAAATTTTTTTTCGATATTGGTAATTGTTTCCTGTATATTTAAGTTAGTCATAATTTGTACGTATTAAATGTAATTGTTTTTTATTATGCATTTTACAATTAGATTAAAAAAAAAACAATATTAAAATAATTATAATGCATTCGACTGGGTTTGAACCAGTGACGTTCCAGAGGAAAACGGATTATGAGTCCGGTGCCTTCGACCACTCGGCCACGAATGCGATGATGGAGCTGATGGGAATTGAACCCACGTCCATTTAAACTTTTTAAGATATTTACTCACAGGCATAGTTCCACAGAACGGAATGTAAATATAATTTAATCTAAACTATCATATGAAAAAGCCTATAATAGTGAATAATTTTTATAAATTTAAACTGCAAATTGTAATAAATTTGAGTTATTTTTTTGTATATTAAAACCTACGAAAGTAAGTAACGATAAAATAAGAGTTTTAGCATTTATATTTAAGGTTGTACGTTTTTACGAAGAATACAAGCTTCGACCTGATTCATATTTTAAATTATTTTTAAATGTCGAAACCAAAACAGCCCCAATTTGTACTTAACAGATAAGCATGAAGGGAATCGAACCCTTGACATTCAGAATCGGAATCTGATGCTCTATCCACTGAGCTACATGCTTTAATTATAAAAAACTTTTTTATCTTTGTAAATAAATTATTTCAAAAAGTAACTAGAGGGTTACTTTTTGAAATAATTTCGTTAATAATAAATTTTACCACCACCCCATTTTTCAGTGACAATTTTTGGTTGTAATAAAATATGACCAGCAATTGCGTATAAATCATCATCTGTTACTGATCGCATACGTGGATAAAGATCAGCACTTTTAATACTTGGATGAACTTCTGCAATTGAATCTAAACCATCATATGTTGTAGGGTTTTTTAAATAATCAATTAAGCTATCAATATTATCACGTCTTGGAGTTGCTAAACTTAATGCTTCAGGATCTAGGCCAACATTAGGATTTGTTTTTGTAATACCTCCTACATGACAAGCACCACATGTTGCATTAAATAATCGTTTTCCACGTTTAACTTGTTCTGGTGTTAACACAACAGTTTTTCCTGATCCATTTTCAACAACTGTTCTTGTTGCTTCATCTAAATCGATGGCTGAAGCTGTTGTTACAAAAAAACTAAAAATACATACAAGCGTTATCAAAAGAATTTGTGAATATTTTTTAAACATAATTTAAATAAATTATTTACAAACTTGAAACCAAGATTTTTTAAGATTAATAAGTTAATTTTTCTTTTTATTTTTAAATTTTGCCATATTAGCAATTAAACCTCGAAGCCGAATGTTTTCCCATCCTGCAACTAAAACAGTTATAATGATTAAAACTTGACTAAATAAGAGAATTGGATCTAATCGCCATCCATGAACCATTAAAATACAACTATATAAAAAGCCAATTGTTGCAAAAAAAATATCTTCGTCCCGAGCAACTTCAGGTTTAATATTTCGAAGAAAATATAAAATTAATACCCCAATACTTACAATAATACCTAAGAAAATATTTGGACCAAAACTAACGTTTATCATAAGACATGAATTTATAACTTACTATATCTTAAAACATGCTTAACTAAAAAAGTTATCTTTAAAAATTAAGCTCGTGTAATTTTATCAGATTTACTAATAATAATTAACGCAATACCAATAGCAAGTACAACAATTCCGCCTGCAACTAAACTAGACAAAAAATTTCCTAATGAAGGTGTCATTTATAAAATTCCTTTTTATTGTGAGAATAATAAAGTTAAAAATAGTAATATTGATTACAATAAGTATTGTATCAATTTTTAAAAAAAAATAGAACTAAATTAAATAAAAAAATATTAACTATTACTTTAAAAGTTTCTTATTAGTATATATTTACATAATCTTAAAATTTTAAGTAAATTATTATTACAAAACAAAAATCTTATGATATAAAGTTTATACTAAATTTTAAAAAACAACTCTATGCTGTTACTTTACAGTCCTGACATAATAAGTTATAATTAAAATCTATAAGACTTTATACCAATAATGATACTACAAAATTATTTACTTTTTGTCAAATCGCTAAAATTTAAAAGTAAGAATTTTAACTATTTTCTTGTCCTTTCTTAAGAATTATGATACACTTTGATATAAGCCCGGATAGCTCAGTTGGTAGAGCAGTGGATTGAAGATCCTCGTGTCACCAGTTCGAATCTGGTTCTGGGCATTTTTATTTTTAAGATATTTTTAATTCTGTAAATTTTGTACAATTTTGATCGAATTCTAAGTGAACGGTTCCAATAGGGCCGTTTCTTTGTTTTGCAATAATAACATCTATTATAGATGATTTCATTTCTTTATTAGTATTATTAATTTTTGAACGGTACAACATTAAAACAAGATCGGCATCTTGTTCAATTGATCCACTTTCACGTAAATCAGATAAAATTGGTTTTTGATCAATTCGATTATCAACATTCCGACTTAATTGTGATAAAGCAATAATAGGTATATTAAATTCTTTTGATAAATTTTTTAATGAACGTGTAATATAAGATAACTCTTGAACTCGATTACCAGTTTTGAGATCCGAAGTTTCCATTAATTGAAGATAATCGATAATTACAGCACCAACTTTAGTTTGTTTTAAGAAAATTGTTTTTAGCTTTAAACGTAACTCTTGAACTGATAAACTTGCAGTTTCATCAATAAAAAAAGGTAATTTAGCAACAATTTTGATTACTTTTGTTAGCTTTATCCAATCATTTTGATCTAACTCTCCATTTTTCAATTTTATTTGCGAAATGGTTGTTTCGACAGATAATATTCGATACATAATCTGTTCTTTTGACATTTCTAAACTAAAAAAAATAACGGGAAGACGGGAATTTTGTATAATATTCAACGCTAAAGTTAGACTTAAAGAAGTTTTTCCAATTGAGGGTCGGCCAGCTAGAATTATCAAATCAGATTTTTGAAAACCTTGTATTAATTTATCTAAACTTGGAAAACCAGATGATAATCCAGGTAGTTTTGGGTTTAGAAATTTTTCTTTTAATTCTGAAAACATTATATTTAATAATTGAGCACTACTTAAGATTGATTTATTTTCAAATTGACTCAGTAAATCTGAAATTTCAATATCAAGCTGGAATAAAAGTTTTTCTAATGAAATATTTGCAATATAGCCTGAATTACTAATCTCATAACCTAATTTAATAAGTGATCGACGTAAGAACTTATCTTTAACAAGTTTGATATAATCTTCTAAGTAAATTAAATTTGAAGATTGATTAGTTAATTCTATTAAAACTTTAATACCTCCAATTTTTTTTAATAAATTATTTTCTTGTAAAAAAATTATTAATGATAGCATATTAATAAATAATTTATTTTCATACATAAACTTTAATATTTTATAAATTTGTTGATGATTTGTAAAATAAAATGCTTCAACTGGTAACAATTTTATAGTCAATTTAATTGTTTCAGAATTTAAAATTAAACAATTTAATATCATTTGTTCAGCTAAAAAATTATGAGGCAAATTTTTTTTAATCAATTTTTGTTTTTGTTTCATTTTAAAGACTTTTCTAATATAATTTAAGTAATTTTTAATATCTTGTAATTTTATTCTATTAAAATTATAATAATTTATAAGCGTCCTTAGTTCAGTTGGTAGAACGCTAGTCTCCAAAATTAGATGTCGAGGGTTCAAGTCCTTCAGGACGCGTTTCTCTTTTAAAAAGAGGTTAAATTATTTTAATAGAATTTAAACTATTACAAATTTTATATTTCAAATTAATATTTGGATCTAATTGAAATACAAATTTTTAATTAAATTATATAACTAAATTATTATGGCTAAGAAAATTACTGCATTAATTAAACTTGCTTTACCAGCTGCTAAAGCAACACCAGCACCACCAGTTGGACCTGCATTAGGTCAACATGGTGTCAATATTGCGGCATTTTGTAAAGAATATAATGCTAAAACCAATGATAAATCAGGATTAGTTATTCCTGTCGAAATTTCAGTCTATGAAGATAGAAGTTATACTTTTATTCTTAAAACACCTCCTGCATCAGTATTATTAGTTAATGCGGCAAAAATTAAAAAAGGTTCTTCAACTCCAAATAGAGTAAGTGTTGGTTCAATTACAAAAGCTGAACTAGAAGAAATTGCTAATGTAAAATTACCAGATTTAAATACTACAAAACTTACTAGTGCTATGAAAATTGTTGAAGGAACTGCTCGAAATATGGGCATCTCCATTGTAGATTAACTAGACATTAACGAACTTTTAATGGAGAAATTTATGCAAAAATTATCACGACGTCAAACTAAAAATGTTGAAATAACAAAAAATAGAGTTTATTCAAATTTAGAAGGAGCAATTAAAGCTTTAAAACAAACAGCAACAACTAAATTTATTGAGAGTGTTGAATTACATGCAAATTTAAACATCGATCCAAAATACGCAGATCAACAATTACGAACAACTGTAACTTTACCTCATGGAGTTGGAAAACAATTAACAATTGCTGTTCTAACGAATGAAGAAAATTTTGAGGAAGCAAGAATAGCAGGAGCAGATCTTATTGGAAATGAAGAATTAATTGATAATATTATTAAAGGAAATATTGAATTTGATTTATTAATTACTACACCAAATATGATGCCTAAACTAGCAAAATTAGGTCGCGTCTTAGGTCCAAAAGGATTAATGCCTTCACCAAAATCGGGTACTGTTAGTTCTATACTACATGAAACAATTACAGAATTTAAAAAAGGAAAATTTGAGTATAAAGCTGATAAAACAGGTATTGTTCATGTAAGTTTTGGGAAATCTGATTTTGCCGAAAATCAATTAACCGAAAATTTACAAGCTTTATATAATTCGATTGAGAAAAATCGTCCATCTGGAGTAAAAGGTAAATATTTTAAAAGCCTATTTATTTGTACGACAATGGGTCCTTCCATTAAATTAGATTTAAACACTTTTATTTAAATCAAAAAGATTAAAATTTTATAACGAAATATTTATTAAAAAAGTTTATTATGTCAGAAAAAATTAATCAAATCATTGAAGATTTAAAAACATTAACATTACTAGAAGCTTCGGAATTAGTAACTGCAATTGAAGAAACGTTTGGCGTCGATGCTTCAGTAGCCGCTAGTGGAGCTGTAGTAATGGCTGCAGCTGGTCCAGCTGAAGAAACTGAGGAAAAAACAGAATTTGATATTAGTCTTGATGAAGTTCCTGCTGATAAGAAAATTGCCGTATTAAAAGTTGTTCGAGGAATTACAGGTCTGGGTTTAAAAGAAGCTAAAGAATTAGTTGAATCTGCTCCAAAAGTAATTCAAGAAGGTATTACAAAAGAGACGGCAGAAGACGCAAAAAAACAAATTGAAGAAGCTGGTGGTAAAGTATCATTAAAATAATTTAAAATTTCTATAAAAATGTCAATTAAATAGAACTTAAAATTGCTATTTTAGTTTGATTTAATTGACATTTTTATTATGATTATGTTAAATTATTGAATATCTTATCTAACGCGGAGTAGAGCAGCCTGGTAGCTCGTTGGGCTCATAACCCGAAGGTCAATGGTTCAAATCCATTCTCCGCTATAAGATTAAATAATAATTTAATAAAAAAAAGTTTTTATACTAGAATATTATACTGAGCATTAAATATTTACTAATTTTTTAAAATGACATTAAATTTACAAACACCTTTTCCTACGTTTGGTGGTAGTACTGGAGGCTGGTTACGTTCAGCTGAAGTTGAAGAAAAATACGCTATTACTTGGACAAGCGCAAAAGAACAAATCTTTGAAATGCCTACTGGTGGTGCTGCCATTATGCGTAACGGAGAAAATCTGTTATATTTAGCTCGTAAAGAGCAGTGTTTAGCACTTGGAACTCAATTACGAACTTTTAAAATTAATAATTATAAAATTTATCGAATTTTTCCAAGTGGTGAAGTTCAGTACTTACATCCAAAAGACGGTGTTTTCCCTGAAAAAGTTAATCCAGGTCGAATCTCCGTTGGTAGTCGCGATTTTTCTATTGGGAAAAACCCTGATCCAGCTTCAATTAAATTTAGTGGAATAGCAACGTACGATACTTAATTAGTATTATTTAAGATTAGTTCTTACAACTAATCTTTTTGGCGAGATGGCAGAGTTGGTCGATTGCGTCTGATTTGAAATCAGATGAATCTTTGCGGGTTCCGTGGGTTCGAATCCCACTCTCGCCTTTAATTATATAACTGCAAACTAATTAGAATTGCTTAACTGTGTCTAATATTGTAAAAATTCATTTATGAGTAAAGTTTACGATTGGTTTGAGGAACGTTTAGAAGTTCAAGCCATTGCTGATGATATTTCTAGTAAATATGTTCCACCTCATGTTAATATTTTTTATTGTTTTGGTGGTCTTGTTCTGACTTGTTTCTTAATTCAAGTTGCAACTGGATTTGCTATGACATTCTATTATCGTCCGAGTGTAGTTGATGCATTTGCTTCGGTTGAATATATTATGACAAGTGTTAATTTTGGATGGTTAATTCGCTCACTTCACCGTTGGTCAGCAAGTATGATGGTATTAATGTTAGTGTTACACGTTTTTCGTGTTTATTTAACAGGTGGATTTAAAAAACCTCGAGAATTAACGTGGGTAACAGGCGTTATTTTATCTGTTGTTACTGTTTCTTTTGGTGTAACAGGTTATTCACTACCATGGGATCAAGTTGGGTTTTGGGCTTGTAAAATTGTAACTGGTGTTCCTGCTGCAGTACCGATTGTTGGTCCACCATTAGTTTTAATTTTACGTGGTGGAGAAAGTGTTGGTCAAGCAACTTTAACACGATTTTATAGTGCTCATACATTTGTTCTACCGGTTGCAGCAGCAGTATTAATGTTAACACATTTTTTAATGATTCGTAAACAAGGTATTTCAGGGCCATTATAATAAAAATAAAAAAATAATAATAAATTTAGTATGTCAGTAATTAAAAAACCGGATTTAACTGATCCAAAATTAAGAGCTAAATTAGCTAAAGGAATGGGTCATAATTACTATGGTGAACCTGCTTGGCCAAATGATATTTTATATATTTTTCCATTAACAATGTTAGGAATATTAATGTGTTGTGTAGGTTTAGCAACATTAGCTCCTACACAGATGGGTGAACCAGCTGATCCATTTAACACTCCGTTAGAGATTTTACCCGAATGGTATTTTTTCCCTACATTTAATTTATTACGTGTATTACCAAATAAATTATTAGGAGTATTAGCAATGGCTTCAGTGCCAATTGGTTTAGTAACTGTACCATTTATTGAGAATGTTAATAAATTTCAAAATCCATTTCGTCGACCATTAGCAAGTTTAACATTCATTGTTGGATTTATTTTTGCTGTTTGGTTTGGAATTGGAGCATGTTTACCAATTGACAAAGCCGTTTCCTTAGGTTTTTGGTAAAAATTGAAGTTTTTGTTTTTATCAAAGCTTTTTATTATTAAACAATCAGATTTGATTGTTTAATAAATTAATCTTAAAAGCTATTACTAAGTAAATAAAGATTCCAATGAATGTTAAAATATTTAAAAAACGTTGTGCAGAGCGCGGTGAACCTAATAAGTTACTTTTGTTTGCAAAACTTGCGAGTCCAACATTTTCTTGAGGAATTCGTAAAAAAATAATAACAATTAAAAAAAAACTTATACAAATTCCAAGTATTTTTAACATATATTTTATTCTAACTATTTATTCTTCCATTTCAAACACTTCATTAAAAATTTTGCCTACTTTATCACCCGAATCAATTGATTCTAATGGATCTTTACGTAACCGATGCCGTAAACATAAAGTAATAATTGCTTGAATATCTGCCACGGTTACTTTATCACGGTTATTATAGGCTGCATGTGCTTTAGCAGCTCGGTTAGTTACTATATCACCACGTAAACCGTCTACATCTAATTGACTACAAACTTCTGAAATTTTAATTCGTAGGTCATAATCCATTTCAACTTTTGGTAATAAACTTTGAGCAGCAACGATTTTATCTCGTAAATTTTGTTGTTCTGCTTCATAGTTTTCAATCCAAATCATTGGGGTTTGATCAAATGATGTTCGTTCTTCAACCACTTTAACACGTAAAACTGGGTCTTTAACTGTACGAATTTCTGCATGCATCCCAAAACGATCTAATAATTGTGGCCGTAATTCACCTTCTTCAGGATTTCCTGAGCCAACCAATACAAACCGAGCAGGATGACGAATTGAAATACCTTCACGTTCAACTGTATTCCAACCTGAAGCTGCCGAATCTAATAAAATATCAACTAAATGATCATCTAGTAAATTTACTTCATCAACATAAAGTAATCCACGATTTGCTTTAGCTAATAAACCAGGTTCAAACGCTTTTATACCTTCAGTTAATGCTTTTTCAATATCAATTGTTCCACAAACTCGATCTTCTGTAGCTCCTAATGGTAAATCTACCATTGGAATTTTAATAAGTTCTGTTTCTAAATTTTCATTGTTTTGAATTGCTAGCTTTACTTCATTTCCCATTAATTCTAAATCAGATTTATGAGAATTAAACGGATCATCTTTTACAATTTCAATTTCTGGAAGTAAATCAGCAATTGCTCGAATTGTTGTCGATTTTCCAGTACCTCGATCACCCATAATCATAACCCCACCAATTTTAGGATCAATAACATTTAATTGTAAAGCAAGTTTCATTTCTTCTTGGCCAACAATTGCTGTAAATGGAAAAACTGGAGTATTAAATTTTTTTAAATTATTTGTTACCATACTTTTAAAATGATTATTAAAATATAAAATTTCTTTAATTATTAAAAAATTGTTTTCAATTGAAATTTTATTTATATAATGTTATTCCTAATTGAATAGCTAAAATTGCTGCTAATAATGCAATACATAATGCGGTATAAACTTGTGAATCTAAAACCATGTGACACTCCTGAATTCTATGTTTAAAATATTATAATTCTAAAAAATTTAATATACTATGAAAAATAGTTTTTTAAGATTTATGTTTATAATTATAAACTAAATTATTAAAAATTTTTAACTTTAATCAAGACCGAATTTTTAATTACCAACTTGATTTAGTAACACCAGGTAATAAACATTGATGAGCCATTTCTCGAAAAACATGACGTGAGATTCCAAAATCTCGAAATACGCCACGAGGCCGACCTGTTTTCCAACATCGATTACGGATACGTGTTTTGGAACTATTCCGAGGAAGCTTTTGAATTTTTGAATGTAACTTCAGTTTTTTAGCAAAATCTTGTTCATTTTGATAACTTATCAATAATCTTGTTCGTTTTGTCTCATACTTTTTCTCTAAGCGAATACGTTTTTTTTCTCGCTCAATCATACTTTTTTTTGCCATAAAAATTTAAGATAATTAATTTTGTAAAATAATATAGAAAGTTAATAATTATATTTAATTGTTTTTACTTTACTCTACTTTAAAGATTTAAACAAGTCGAGTTTCATAAAACATTTATCAATTATTAAAATTAATTAATTTTCTTGATCTTTGCTTATAATAATATAATATAATAGCTAACTGTTCTTTAGTTTAGTTGTAAGAAAGTCAAAACCCATTATTTATATTGAGGAATGTATTACTATGGCATTACCATGGTATCGTGTTCACACTGTCGTTTTAAATGATCCTGGAAGATTAATTGCAGTACATTTAATGCATACAGCTTTAGTTGCTGGTTGGGCTGGATCAATGGCATTATATGAATTAGCTGTTTTTGACCCGTCAGATCCTGTTTTAAATCCAATGTGGCGTCAAGGAATGTTTGTTATGCCGTTTATGACTCGTTTAGGTATTACAGATTCTTGGGGTGGTTGGAGTATCACTGGAGAAAGTGTTTCAAATCCAGGTATCTGGAGTTTTGAAGGTGTTGCATTATCACACATTGTTTTATCAGGTTTATGTTTCTTAGCTGCAATTTGGCATTGGGTATATTGGGATTTAGAGTTATTTCGTGATCCCAGAACAGGAGAACCTGCTTTAGATTTACCAAAAATTTTTGGGATTCATTTATTTTTATCAGGTTTAGCATGTTTTGGTTTTGGAGCATTCCATGTAACTGGATTATTTGGACCAGGTATTTGGGTTTCAGATGCCTACGGCATTACTGGTAAAGTTCAACCAGTTGCACCAGCTTGGGGTGCTGATGGTTTTAATCCATTTAATCCTGGTGGTATTGCGGCACATCATATTGCAGCAGGTATTTTTGGAATCTTTGCTGGTATTTTTCATTTAACTGTACGTCCTCCACAACGATTATATCGTGGTTTACGAATGGGTAATATTGAAACAGTATTATCGAGTAGTATTGCAGCAGTTTTCTTTGCTGCTTTTGTAACTTCAGGAACAATGTGGTATGGTGCTGCAGCAACACCAATTGAATTATTTGGTCCAACGCGTTATCAATGGGATAGTGGATACTTCCAACAAGAAATTGAACGACAAGTTGAAGTATCTGTAAGTGAAGGATTATCAGAAAGTCAAGCTTGGTCACGAATTCCAGATAAATTAGCATTTTATGACTATATTGGAAATAATCCAGCAAAAGGTGGTTTATTCCGTGCTGGACCAATGGATAAAGGGGATGGGATTGCTGAAGCGTGGTTAGGTCATCCAATTTTCCGTGATAAAGAAGGTCGTGAACTAACAGTACGTCGTATGCCAGCATTCTTTGAAACATTCCCAGTTATTTTAGTTGATAAAGATGGTATTATTCGTGCTGATATTCCATTCCGTCGTGCTGAATCTAAATATAGTATTGAACAAGTAGGTGTAAGTGTTGATTTCTATGGTGGTAAATTAAATGGCCAGACATTTAAAGACGCACCAACTGTTAAGAAATTTGCGCGTAAAGCACAATTAGGAGAAGTTTTTGAATTTGATAGAACAAGTTTAGAATCTGATGGTGTATTCCGAAGTAGTCCACGCGGTTGGTATACTTTTGGTCATGCTAATTTTGCATTATTGTTCTTCTTTGGGCATTTATGGCATGGTGGTCGAACAATTTTCCGTGATGTATTCACAGGTATTGGAGCAGAGGTTACAGAACAAGTAGAATTTGGTGCATTCCAAAAACTTGGTGACAAATCAACGAAAAAACAAGGTGCTGTATAAAATATAGCCAGGTTTTTAAATTTATTTATATTTAAATAGGATCAGACAATGGAAGCGTTAGTTTATACATTTTTACTTATTGGCACTTTAATGGTAATCTTTTTTGCTGTATTTTTTAGAGAAACGCCTCGTATTATTAGAAAATAAAACCAAATAAATTAGTTTTATTTTTTAATCTTCATGTTCTTCAAATGGATCACGTAAATTTTTAGATGTTGGTCCAAAAGCTGTATAAATTGAATATGCAGTAATCCCTAAGAGTAGACTTGATACAAAAATTACAATAATAGTTGCTGTTTCCATGTTATATAATATTATTATTAACACTGTAATATTATATAGCATCTCTTATAAAAATTCATTTATTAAAAATATAAAATATTTTTATGGCATTACGAACAAGATTAGGTGAAATTTTACGCCCATTAAATGCTGAATATGGTAAAGTTGCACCAGGTTGGGGAACTACTCCAATTATGGGTGTAGTAATGGTTGCATTTTTAGTATTTTTATTAATTATTTTACAAATTTATAATTCATCATTAATTATTGAAAATGTTGACGTAGATTGGGCAAATGGTATTGTATAATACTAATAAAATAATCTAAAAGGTATAAATTACCTTTTAGATTATAAAATTTACATAATTTAAATATATATATATGGATATCATCAGTTTAGGTTGGGCCGGTTTAATGACGATGTTTACGTTTTCATTAGCGTTAACAGTTTGGGCTCGAAATGGTTTCTAATTATTTAAACTTTTTATAATTTTAAAAATTCAAAGTCTTATGGAATTAATTCAACAAATCTTTCCCTATGCAAGTCCAGAAATTGTAAGTACTGCAGCTATTTGCTTTTCAATGACTTTATTTGGACTTTCTTTAGGATTTGCTTTGTTAAAAATGCAAGGTGAATAAAAATATATTTAATAATAATATAATTAATATTATTATTAATAAAACACTTATAGATAAAAATAAAAATTTATTCCATTTTTGGTAATGATAGAAAAATTGTATTTAGACTACCAGATTTTTTAGAATTTCGATCCAATGTGGATATTCCACCTTATTTGAAGAGAGTATATAGGAATCAGAAGTCTAGAAATGATTTCGGCTATGGCAAGGGGTTTAGAGCAAGAAGTATCACGGTTATAGAAATGACACAAAATGCTGGTTCCGATAAAAGAACCCTTCATCCGACTATAAAGAAGTAATACAAGAGTTAGGTCGTCAAAGCAATAAAAAAAGTATTTATGTACAAGTCGGTGATTCAAGTTATAAGTTAGAAAGGCCTTATCGTGAAGGCCTTTATGAGTTAGGTGAGAAATTAGTTGATTAGTTGATTATGGAATCGGATATGGACATATGTAATTTGTTGATCTTGAATAATTTTTTCCCTTCCTTGATTAGAAAGGCTTTGTGATTGTTGAGCCCACATTTCGATCGATCAGTGGCAATCCAATTTTCTTTGAAGAGTGTTTCTAGCTAGTTGACTTTTAAAGGCAATAATTTATTGGTTTGGATCCCAGTCACTACGCAAATACAAAAAGTAATTCGTGTCCGTAAATTAATGTAGGTAGGTCCTTCAGGAACTCGCATTAATTCAGTATAAGTTTTGGCTGTCATGTTTAAGAAACGCTTGCGGTTTGTCCAAACCTCTTTCCGAGCTGCCTCTTCTTCACGTTTTTGTTTGATTGCACTTAATTCTTTAAGAAGTTTGTCTAATTGTTGATTCAGTTGGTCATTTGATTTTAAAAACTCTTCATTTCGTAAGGCTAATCCGACGAAACCTTTTCGAAAATTATTACCGGTACTTTCGATTTTATTATAATTGCTTTCATATCTTTTTACTATGAGGTCTAATTTTAAAAGTAATTGGTTAATTTTTTTGATTTGATTTTTCTTTTCCATTTAAATTATTTAACTTTTTTTTAAGTGATATTTAATGTTCTAATTTAAGCTTTTTAATTTACTTAGGCCTTATGTCCAAAATTATTAAAAATAAACAGTTAAAAAGTCTTTGTTCTAAACAGGTAAAAGTTTCTCTTTCTACGTTTTAAAATTATTTCAGAAATAATAGTATTATTCAACCGAAATATTTTTTGCTAAGCTAATCTCAAGAACTTCAAAAATAAGAAATGATTCCATTAAACGTTGTGAGTTTAAGTCAAATATTTTAATTAGTCGTTTCTGATTAGACATACAAAGCAAAGGAAACACAACTTGCTCCTGAATTTTCTCTTCTTCCTACAAACTTTTTATATTAGGTATAAACCAATTTTTAATTTTCTTTTTTGTGTACCATTTCGTCTAGAAGGGAGATAAGAATTCAAAAATCTAAAAATATCAAATCTTATTTTAAGATTGTCAACACTGAAATTCTGCATGATCGGAAATAATACAGAAAATTCATCTGTTGTCATTTTTTTCTGTTTGAAATGATCCCGTGAATAAAAATGGTTCAAAAGAGTCTAATAATTCATCCGTTATCCAAGCCTTAGCAATCCATTTGTTTTGAACCTTATCTTAGAAATTGATATCAAAATTCGATAGAATTTATCTGATAAAAATTTATGTTGCACTTTAGATAATTCAAAAAGTCTATCGCTTTGTCTAACTGATACTGACTCATTGTTCTTCCATAATCAGCAAATTTAAAAAATTCTCTTACTGGGAATTTATATTGTTTAGACTTAGACTTTAAGCTTGCTATTTTATAGTTATTCAAAGATTTCAGATATGCTAAAAATTGAAAAAACTGTATTAAATCTTCTTTTTGAATTTTTTCAATTGAGTATTGATCAATATAGTGGAAGTTAATTTTTGTGTCTAAATTACTTAAGTTGTTTCTAGTTTAAAAAGGGCGAAGGCGTCGAGCTATTCATTTGACCTTTTTAGGTTCCTGAGAATATCTAAATAGCTGGTGGGTTTGCTTCAAAAATTCCTAAAAAATACGTTAGTCTAACGGCTTAAATTGTTTTGCTTGTAATAAACTGTTCTATAGGTTTAGCGTTTGTTGGTGTTTGTGCTCAAATTTAAATCATAAGCACTCACTTTTCAAGTACACAGGGTAATAGTTATCGCTAGTTCTACTATTAGTTGTCCATTTCTATTTTTCCGATATTCAAAATTATTGTTTGGTAAAAAATCTTTAAACTGAACTAAAATATTTTCAATAATTTATCATTGCTTGTTTTGTCAGTTGATTTTTGAATACAATTAATAACAGATATCAATACGTCCTAGAAAAGCCCTGTACAGTTTCAGTTTGTTCTAGTTGAATTTTTTTTTAATAAGTAGAATATTAAAGCTGATTTGCTAATTAGCCTGCAAATTCTAAATCATAGAAAATAGAACAGTAACCTCAAAATACTTATCATTAAAGATTGAAATACGTTTTTGATTCTTGTCACGTTCTTTTATATAGGAACTAAATCCTAAACATCTCAAATAAACTGTTAAACTATTAATTTCATTATCATTTAAATATTACTTCAAATTAAACCTTAGATAATCAATACTTAATGACTCTGTTTCTAATGAGCCAAAATCTTCGGCATAAATTTTATTTTTTATTTGTTTAATTTTTACTTTTAATTAAAAAATTTTTCAAAAAGAGCGTCGAGCCTCTTAAACTAAAGTTACAAAAGACCTTTTTTGAGATTAACTTTGGATCATTAGTTATTGAATAAAGTTTCTTTATAAGGATTTTCTATAACTTGAATTTTACTTTGTAAAAAAAAGAAAGGTTTACACTTTAAAAACATATTTCTTTTTTTTAAATTTAGTTATTATATTAGAATTATATATCAAAAAGAAAAAACGATTTACTTAGCATAAGTTTAGTTAGTATCATTTAAATAGCTCGCCGAATCTCGTATGCTGAAATGCGTATTTGGCACCCACTCAAAGAAACTCAATCCGTAATAAACAAATCTTCTATAAAGAATTTTTATATGTCACTATTTGGACAGTGTACACATGTAAAATATATTTTCAATGTTTAGACTCTAATCCAAATTAGTTTTAATATGAATCTATTTAACTTCCATAAAATTTTATCATAAAGTTTTTATTTGATTCTATCCATTTCTGGTACGTTTTTGAAATTTTAGAATCACTATCAACGATTGTTTTATCAACTTAGTAATAAAAGTTTAAGTAACGTTGATTTTTATCTCTCGTAAGAGTTTGTCGTTGTCTTTCTTTATAACTTACCGTCAATTGTATCTATATAATGATTACATATGAACTTAATGACTACCTAATAAAAAAAAGGTATCTGCTAAATAATTAAAATACATGCTTTAAATCCGATAGTTCTTTTTTTCAATATTGAACTATTGTAAAATATATAATCCAGATCCAACGTTTTTTCAACACGAATATTATTTAGCCGACCTTAAGTGCCATGATTTTATTATAAAAACTTATTATCAAGTAAAAAAATTCTTTGAAAAATAATTTTAAATTTATACGAACTTATTACTAAGTTTGTTTTTAACGATGTTGTTCTTTTGATTTAATTAGAATATACACCTCAAATTGGTTGTGACTTTCACTCTTATTTATTATTGACAATGAAGAAATTATTCAATACTATACTTTTAATAACTTTTACTTTATATAATCAATTCATTTTTGTAAATTAATTTTCATTTACTGAATTTTTAAAATATTTATCTTTATTAAAGCAAAATTATATAAAATTGCAAGTTGATTTAAAATAAATAAAGTTTAGTAAATAATAATAAAAAACTGATGCCAAAATTAAAAACTCGTAAAGCAGCCGCTAAAAGATATAAAATTACTGGAAATAAGAATTTTTTACGTCGTCATGCTTTTAAAGGTCATTTATTAATGAAAAAATCAAATAAACAAAAACGTAAATTATCTCAAGTCTTATGTGTCAAAAAAAGTGATACACAAGCAATTAAAATAATGCTACCGTATTAATTCGACATTATTTAAATATTTTTAATTAATCAAAAAATCAAAATGGTAAGAATCAAACGTGGAAACGTCGCAAGAAAACGTCGCAAAAAAATTTTAGCAATGGCAAGCGGCTATCGTGGTGCACACTCAGTTTTATTTCGAGTAGCTAATCAACAAGTTATGAAAGCTTTACGATATTCTTATATCGATAGAAAACAAAAAAAACGAATTTTTAGAAGAATTTGGATTAGTCGAATTAATGCCGCTTCTCGATTTAATGGGATTACTTATAGTCAATTAATCAATAAATTTAAAAAATCTAATATTGATCTAAATCGGAAAATATTATCACAAATTGCCATTTTAGATACTTCAACATTTAAATCATTAATTGATATTACTAAATAATTATTCAGTTTAATTTAAATTGGAAAATTTTATTTTTTTCACAAAATATGAATTCGAGCAATGAATTAGAAAAATTAATTGATAATTTACCACTATTTGTGCAAACATCTTTAATTATACATAACCGATTGCAAGAACTTGTTGAAGTTCTTTTAGATTTGGGATGTCGCCCTGAGGCACGTTTTATTAATGGGTCAGAATATTTATCTCAAAAACTTCTTTCTTGGCAAGATCTTGATTATGTTATTAAACGAATTAGTAAATTTAGTAATGAAAACCGAGCTGGAATTGAGAGAACACTTCATAGAATAAGTTGTATTCGAAACCGTCAATTTTTAATTAATGGTTTAACATGTCGAGTTGGTCGAGCTATTTTTGGAACAATTTCAATAATTCGAGATTTATTAGAATCAGGAAAATCCATTTTAATTTTAGGAAAACCAGGAACTGGAAAAACAACTATTATTCGTGAGATAGCTCGTATTTTAGCAGATGAAATGGGAAAACGTGTTATAATTATTGACACTTCAAACGAAATTGCAGGTGATAGTGATATTCCTCATTTTGGAATCGGTCGTGCGCGAAGAATGCAAGTTTCCACAACAGAACTTCAACATAAAGTTATGATTGAAGCAGTTGAAAATCATACGCCTCAAATTATTATTGTGGATGAAATCGGAACCGAATTAGAAGTTTTAGCCACTAGAATGATTGCAGAAAAAGGGGTACAACTTGTAGGAACAACACACGGCAACTGCTTAGAAAATCTAATTAAAAACCCTTCATTATCTGATTTAATTGGTGGTATTCAATACGTGACATTAAGTGATGAGGAAGCAAAACGTCGTGGCACACAAAAAAGTATTTTAGAACGTAAAGCTTATCCCGCATTTGAAATTGTAATTGAAATTAATAATCCAACGTCTTGGATAATCCATGAAAATGTAAAAATGTCGGTTGATAAATTATTACGCCAAACAACGATTTTTAATCAAATTCGAAAGTTCAACGTGGGAGAAAACCTACAAATAAAATATTATTCAAATTTGTTATTTAAACCTTCTTTACCTGTGACTTTATCTTTAGCTCAAAATTTGAAAAATTGGAATCAAAGAAATAATGAAAATTATTATCATTTTCAATTTTCACTTTCAAAAGCGATAAAAATTTACCCATATTCTATATCAAGTAATTTTTTACGGGAAGTCTTTCGTAAATTAGGTTTAGATTTTATAATTACCAATGATATTAAAAAAGCTCATATAATTATTGGTTTGAAAAATCGTCTTCAACAAAATTTAAAATTAAAAAAATTAGCTAAGCAAAAAAAGATTCCTATTTATTCTTTTAATCAACTTAGTCTTTATCAATTAACTAAATTTATTAAATTTATTTGTTAAAAATTTACTTGTTGGCAAGAATTGATTGAAACATTAGTTTGGGCTCACGAACGTACACCATTAGCAAATTTAATCCGTTGGCGTGACAAACCAGTAGCTTTATCGATTGTTCAAGCCCGATTAGTTGGTTTAGTTCACTTTAGTGTTGGTTATATTTTAACGTATGCTTCATTCGTTATTGCTTCAACTTCAGGTAAATTTGCATAGCTATGCAAATTTATCTTTTAGAATATTTATTATAATAAATATTCTGAAGTGATTATGAAATATTTCACTCTTCAAAAATTTAATATATTAAGTAAACTTTTGTTAAAGAATACGTATCAATAATAACTCAATACAATATGAATATTGCAGTGAGTTATTATTGATACGTACTAATCTATTTTTTTTATAAAGTAAAATTTTATGTTAAACAACATAATTGCCTTATATAGCAGAATTATTTTAAAGAAAACTTACTTTTTTAGAACGTTATTTTTAAAATGAAATAAAAAAATATATTACATGAATAAGAGATTTATTATTATATTATTTTCAGTAACCTTTTATAGTTATTTATAAATATTCTGGTAAAGTACGTGAATTTATTAGAATCTCTATAATCTGGTTAATAATAAGTGCATCACCGTTAAATGCACAAGCAAAAAATAAGTGGTTTTCAAGCGCTGAAGGGTTGACCCCGCCACCTCACTCACGTTCTACAGATAAAAATACAGGCTTATTTAATCAGCTAAAACCTCAAAATCCTAGTTCAGACAAACCAAGAGGAAACGGAGGAGATAATGATGACAGTAATTTAAAACCTGAACCTAAGTCTATTGTATTGATAATTCAAAAAATGATAATAAATACTAACACAAATACGAAATGGGACCTAAATAAGATACAGATAGTAAAACAAATTCAGATTGGTCAGATTCAGATAAATTAACTTTTCAATCTCAAAATTTAATTGTTGATTATATTACATTTAAATTTCAAGATTTAGACAATCTTCATCAAACAAAAGTTGTAAACTATCTTTTTAAATTAGGATTTAATTTTTAGAAAGAATCTGGCAAATTAGCCAAACCAGTTAAAAAACCTATTTTTGTTATTTTCAAATAATTTCGAAGAATTTGAGCAAAAGCTTTCTTCACGATTTTTACGATCGTTTGGAAAATTATTGCCTCTTGAACACTCTTATCTTGATTGGTTAGTTATCAAATTACGAACCATCTGTAAGAAACCTATTCTTAAATGCGGTTTGAATTCTGATTACATAAAATCTGATATATTAATGGATACAAGAAATTTTATCAGTCTTATTCAATTTTTAAATTATGCTCAAGATTTAGATTTTGAAACCGAATATTTAGGTCAAACTGCTTATCGAAAAGTTGTGTTTAAACTAAGAGACTTTTTAGAATTTCAAGATCCCAGCGTTAAACGTACTAATCGTTATCGGTTACGAAAGATAAAAGAGTTTTTTCAACAACTACAAACTGGATTATATGTAACTTCATTTAGTGATTCGAAATTTCAAAGTTTAGTACTTGTACCATAGATTGAATTTGAGAAATGTTCTAAACAAAAATTTTTGATAGCAAAGGTTTGGTTAGTTGAAGAATTATTTTATTACAATTATCCTTTCTATTTACCCAATATTTTTCAACAAAAGCTTACCAAGCATGAATTACACATTCGAGCTAAATTATTTCAAGTTTTTTCTTCTAGCAGTACTGAAAAAGAAGTTTATATCGAAGACTTCTTTAACTGTTACCCATCTGTTTTAAACAACCAACAAAAAACAAAAAATCTTTTATTAGATTAGTGAAAGTTTTTGAAGATCATGATTTAATTGAATCTAAGTACAAGATTATTTCTAATGGTATTTTACATGATGTACAGTAATTGACTACTAAAAATATTTCTGAAGGTTTTTTAATGGATGAAAAACTTACTCTCTAATTCTTTATTATGTTTTGGATTACTATGGGGTTAGACTACAGAGAAAATTAATCTAATCTAGTCTTCTGTAGTTTTTAAAATAACTTTTTAGTCAGTAATTATAGGATTTTAAGTTTGTTTTATTGTTAAAATGATACGTTCGAAAAGTTTTCATAGTATGGAAACTTTTCAAACATCTTATTATGTAAATGTAAGAACATTGATTAACTCTGGATCGACAGGAATACCTTTTTTTTTAGTCACAGGTGCATCTGGTGCGTCTTCCAAAAATTCTGGATGATTTTTAAGATATCTTTTGGATATAACCTGTAATATTCCACCAGTTATAGTACAAATGATAATTATTTTTACATCATTTCTAGATATAAGAAATTTTAGATAAGTTAAAACCATAATAATAAATTGATTATAACTAACTTTTTTAACTTTGAAAAGAACTATCACCCACCGCAGACTGTTCATCTAAGATAAATCCTATCTGATATTTAACTTAATTATACTATCTAAGAACTAAAAAGTCTAAACAAGTACACTAAAACTACAAATCTAATATGAAGAAAAAATGTTCAAAGAAGTTCCAAAAAATAGCAGATACGCGTACGCAAAAATAAATTCGAAATCACAAGAATGTAATTCGTTCTTAGCATTCCAGAAGTAAGAATTTCTTAGACTCGGTCTTCCACTAAAAAAAGTTAGGGTAGAAGTAGGCTCTGCAATGAATAACATTAAAGACCTTTTTAATTTTTTTTCAAAATTTAATGTCATTATTAGTATTTTTTGATTAAACCTTGCATCATTTATTTAAATTTGATAATATATTTAATTAGAATAGTCATGTTCTTAATTACTAAAATATTGTAATATTAACTTGATTTTCGGGATATAGCTCAGCTTGGTAGAGCACCTGCTTTGGGAGCAGGGGGTCGTAGGTTCAAATCCTACTATCCCGAAATTAGTAAAGTAAAACAGTTTTAAGAAACTATTAACTCTAAGACTTAAAAAACTTGAGATCACTATAAAAGAAAATTTAATTTGAAAAAACTATTGATAGAATTTTGTTTCTTTTTTATACTGAATATTTATATCTGATAGATTAAAATCTTATTAACTTAATTTAAAATTTTTAATGAGTTTAGACGAAAAATTTATTCCAATCCGTACTACAGTTTATCAAATAGTTGAAAATTTTTTTAAAAAAATAGCGGGATTATTTGGATATCCCCAAAATCCTGGAATGCCAACTATTTATGAGATGCCAAATGAAACATATGTGAGGTCACAATTTTTTGATAATCTTCCAACGCATAAAACTTATTGGCCTCCGATCCAACAACCGGAAACTTGGTTTGAAATGATTCTGGGACCAGCACCCAAAGTTGAATCAATCCCACGGTATATTTATGAAAATAAAGAGGAAGGGTTTTATAGTTTTTATGTTGAAAATTATAAAAATCTTTATTTCTTACCTGATTGGCTTTCGGAATTTATTCAAGTTCAGTTAAATATTTGTTTAGATATCAGTCTTTTAGAAACAGTTCGTGAAGTCTTATTTATAGGTTTAATGATTTATTCACAGATGGTAGTTGTTAGAATTGCTATCTCTTGGTTAATTTATATTAATCCTTATACTTTCCCATGGTGTTATCTTGCCGCGGCAGTCGATTGGACAGAAGATGTTTTACAAGGAATTGTACCTGCAATATTAGGTGTAAATATTACAGGTAGTGTATTTCTTGGAGTTCTTGGAGTTATAGCAGATAGTTTAAATCATTTAGTTTTCACTATGCCATTTCTTCCAAGTGAAGCTGAAGAAACAAAAGTTTTAATTAATAATGACATGAAAGATATATTAGTTTTTCATTATTTACCAATCTTGTGGTATCGTCATTCAATTCCAAATAATATAAGAGAATATTGGTACTATAAAAACCCCGAGATTTTAGAATATATGCAGAAATCTTATAAAAATTTAAATATTCAATTTTTACCTGATAATATTATTCAAGATCTAAATTTAGAGACAA
>Ga0307963_1000042_pt1:0-5000 | contig 65391 bp, 70 predicted proteins | sample OrgLakmetagen594_FD_201829 | JGI IMG/M metagenome (GOLD analysis project Ga0307963, IMG submission 201829) | Saline water microbial communities from Organic Lake, Antarctica - #594 | ecosystem: Environmental > Aquatic > Non-marine Saline and Alkaline > Saline | place: Antarctica: Organic... | reverse complement strand
AAGACGATGTATGGGGGCTGACGCCTGCCCAGTGCCAGAAGGTTAAAGAAGTTGGTTAGCATTCGCGAAGCTGATAACTGAAGCCCTGGTGAACGGCGGCCGTAACTATAACGGTCCTAAGGTAGCGAAATTCCTTGTCGGGTAAGTTCCGACCCGCACGAAAGGCGTAATGATTTGGATACTGTCTCGGAGAGGGGCTCGGTGAAATAGACTTGTCTGTGAAGATGCGGACTACCTGCACCTGGACAGAAAGACCCTATGAAGCTTTACTGTAACTTGAAATTGAAATTGGACTTTATTTGCGCAGTATAGGTGGGAGGCGTTGAGTTAATTCTTGCGGGAATTTAGGAGCCATTAGTGAGATACCACTCTGGTAATGTTAGATTTCTAACTTTGTATCATAATCTGGTTAAAGAACAGTTTCAGGCGGGCAGTTTGACTGGGGCGGTCGCCTCCCAAATGGTAACGGAGGCGTACAAAGGTTTCCTCTGAACGTGTAGAAATCGTATCTAGAGTGTAAAGGCATAAGGAAGCTTGACTGTGAGACTTACAAGTCGAGCAGGGACGAAAGTCGGTCTTAGTGATCTGACGGTGCTGAGTGGAAAGGCCGTCACTCAACGGATAAAAGTTACTCTAGGGATAACAGGCTGATCTCCCCCAAGAGTTCACATCGACGGGGAGGTTTGGCACCTCGATGTCGGCTCATCGCATCCTGGGGCGGTAGTACGTCCCAAGGGTTGGGCTGTTCGCCCATGAAAGCGGTACGCGAGCTGGGTTCAGAACGTCGTGAGACAGTTCGGTCCATATCCGGTGTAGGCGTTAGAATATTGAGAGGAGCCTTCTTTAGTACGAGAGGACCGAGAAGGACATACCTCTGGTGTACCAGTTATCATGCCAATGGTAAACGCTGGGTAGCTATGTATGGAGAGGATAACCGCTGAAAGCATCTAAGTGGGAAGCCCACCTCAAGATAAGTATTCTCATCACGTAAGTGAGTAAGGTCACGGGAAGACTACCCGTTTGATAGGCATTAAGTGTAAATGTAGTAATATATGAGCTGAGATGTCCTAATAGACCGAGGACTTGAATTTTTATATAGTTACTAGAAATATTAGTAACTATTTTTGCTTTGGTGTTTTTAGTGTACTAAGCGGACCCACACTGATCCATCTCGAACTCAGTTGTGAAACGTTATAAATCGACGACAATACTTGAAGGGGGACCTTCTGGGAAGATAGTTCAATGCCAAAGTTTTACTCGACGGTTAAAATTAATAAATCTTTCAATAATTGCTTAAATTGAACGAAAAAATATTATATAATAATAATTACACAATATTTTCATTTTAACCAGAAAAAATCTTTATTATTTTATTCATCAATAACATAGTATAATTTTAATTTATGTATAATTGCAGCCATCTATCTGTTGATAGTTTTGATTTCTGTTCATGAAGTTTTTCATTTCTAAAAAGTAATACAATAGGTGGATTAAAAATAGCTTTTATATATTTTCCATAAAGCGTATCTACTATGTAAGCGTCTTTTATGTCCTCAATCGTTGCAAACATATCCGCTAAAGACTGATCTTGCCCTCTAGACTTTGTTAAATTTATCATCAGAAGGTCTACGTCCTCGTGTTGAGTTAGTTTCGTAATAGCTGATATAAGTCTTTCAACCGTGCTTACGGGCAATTAACGAGCCACACTGGCCTAATCTAAGCCATTTTTGGAACTTAGACTTGCCTGTGCAGCCAATTCAACCCAAATAATTTTTCTCTCACGAATAATTGGGTTATTTTTATTCGTTACAATAAATTCGAAAAGCTCTTTTTGCCATTGTCTTAAATCCATGCTAGCGTATTCTTCGCTATAATTTTCTTTTTGACCTACGTAAAACGGACCTCTTACTCTTGTATCAATTTTGGACGCATATTTCATAGCTGCTTTTGAATCATAAGTTTTACTTAACGTTAAACCACTAACATTATTAAATATTTCTTGAAACTGTTCTAATAGTTGTTTTTTGGAAACACGCGGTCCCACCAAAGTAAAAGCCCAATATTTTGTATTTTTATGCATTTTTTTCCTTTTTTCAATTCGGGGGTAAGGGGGTTCTTGGAGCGCTTCGATGTCTTTCCGAGAACCCCCTACCCCCTTTTTATATATATATAAAGGTAACGTCATTTGGTAACCTCACATAGCGCATAACCTACAATCACAAGCAAAAACACGAATCGGATCCGGGTCGTATAATTAAAAAAGGTAACCTTTTTCCCAAAATTTATAAGATTGATAAATCTTTAATAATAAAGTTGACATTAAAAATAAAAAATTGTATTATCATAATACAATATCTTATCTAAATTATGCTGGGTTGTCGGTAATATATTGTCGCTCGAGTTACAGCTCGAGCAATATTTCCTAGTTTTACTCTACAATAAGTATTTTTATTTCTAAACTATAATATATAATACCCTATAAATTATTAATAAATGATTATGATATTTATAAGAGTAAGCCCAAATCGCATTTTTATAGTTAGCGAATACTGGATTCTTATCCCATTGATAATATCAATTGAAATTGCTATTTTAGTAAAGATAAGAAAAAATCGTGCTCAACAAGACCTTGAATCAGAAAAACTAAAAAAAGATTTTATACGTTGGAGGGTATTGAATGCTGCAATTGGAAATATTTTTAGCAGCATATTCGTAAGGGGTGGCCACGAAACAGTAAAGATCATAGCTGATGGCTTTGTGCAGGTCCGTCATGAAAATTGTATCGTGCCTAAAGGCGTTCAGTTTTTGGATAATGAGTGGCTGCGCAAGCTACTTTTAGTTCACCATTCTGATAAAATAAAAACCGGCATTCTTTATATTACCCGAACGGCTCTATGTCACTTCGCTTCGGAAGTCGGTTTAGGGATCTTGGACACTCAAATCTTTAAAGTTTCAAGTTGGTTAACGGTTGGAAAAAAAACTTTTGTAACAATACTTGCCTCATTGCCAATACCATTACTCGGAATATGGGGAGTAACAACTATACCTGTTGTTTTGAGCGTAGTTACATTTTTATCTGGGACTAGTTCTATGTTTTTTTTACGCGAATCTGGCTTCCTACTTATTAAAACAAAAGCTATTGCTGGTCCTATTAGTCATATAGCACAACGTATACAGGATCGGACAGACATTGTAGTCGTAGATTTAGAGCCTAGCAATGATAAAATAACTGTGAAGCAATCCTCGGTGCCATATGAATGTTCGCTCCCAGATCAGATGCTTGGGAATCCAATATGTGTTCGCGAAACTGAAATTGGCATTAAGTCGGGAGATGTCCTAGTCGACATTCTTATTGATTATGACGAAGTTGTTAATATGGAAGATCTCACAGGTTTAAGTGGTGAGATAAAATTTGCTGATCAGTTTGAGACTGTACCAATTGAAAACCCAGGTCCTATTAAATCACAACACAGTAGGCCTAACCCTAGTAAAAGTAGTAAAAGAACTGCTAGTTTATTAGAAAAATTCGGCGATCCCGACTATATACCAGATAGTGAAACATGGGACACTTCAGCGAATACTGAACACAATATTCGAAATAAAGAATTGTAGAATTTGTCCTCTTTAACCTAGATCAAATCAAAGATTTAATTTAGGTTAAATTTATACTATTTTTTTATATTCAGTTTATCCAAACTAAGAGGGGTTACTGTACCATCCCCATTATCTTTTCTAAATTCAATAGAATAATCATAATTTATATAAAAACGTAACCATCTGTCAGCTGATAATTTTGAAATGTGTTCATCTAATTTTTCGTTTGTAAACACTAATATTAATGGAGAATCAAATATAGCCTCAATATACTTACCGTACATCGTATCTACTATAAACCCATCCTTTATATCTTCAATAGCCGCAAACATATCTTCTAATGATTGATTTTCACCTTTTGTTTTTGTCAAATTAATCATTAACAAGTCAACTTCTTGTTCTCTAGTTAGCTTTATAACAGCTGATATAAGCCTCTCAACACTACTAACTGGTAATTTACGTGCTATTAAGCCATTTTTGAAACCGACTCTTACCAGTACACCCTTTATTGTCCTCAACCCAAATAATTTTGCGCTCACGAATAATTAAGTTATTTTGCCAAGGACGCAAAATCATTTTGCATATTTTTCACTGAATTTTTCTTTCTGATCCACATGAAAAAATCCTTTTACGTGTGTATCTTCTAGACATATTTTATGGCTTTTTATCATAAATCTTACTCAAAACAAATTTTTTTCTTGAAATTAAAAAAGAAATATTTTACAATACCTAATCCTAAACCACAAACAGCATTTTTACAAACCTCAGGCGTCTGTTTAGCTAATTTAACTATTTCTCCACGTCATAAATTTTCCTCCATATTAAGATTTTTTTTTTAACTTTGCTATATAACCAAAAACACTTAATGTTATAAAGACCCTAATAGTTTTACCTATTATTTGTCCGACTTTTTCAGCATTTTTAAAAGTTGTGGAATTACTGTTAACCATAGAAATTTTAATTATTGTTATTTATTAAATTAAGTTCTTTGAGACTAATGGCCATAATTGTCCCATCCAAATTTTCTTGTCGATATTTAATTGATAAATCCAAGTTAATATTTAATCGCAACCATCTATATTATCAAATGATTTTAGTGAATGCTTCCTAATTATTTAAGGATAAGTAATTGGAGAACTTACACTTGTGATATGAAAACTTACATACCTCGAATTTAAATTTTCATAAATAAAAAATTTATTTTAAAATTAAAAATTTTTTATTTATGAAAATTCAGATTTACGAAACCCAACCATAAGTATGAAGTCCTTTTCCTAAAAAATTGACTCCTAAATAACAAATCCAAATTACAAAAAAACCTAATCCACCAAGAATTGCGGTTCGATTTCCTTCCCATCCTTTGGTAATTCGAGCATGTAAATAAGTAGCAAAGACTAACCAAGTTA
>Ga0307963_1000039_pt1 | contig 66023 bp, 61 predicted proteins | sample OrgLakmetagen594_FD_201829 | JGI IMG/M metagenome (GOLD analysis project Ga0307963, IMG submission 201829) | Saline water microbial communities from Organic Lake, Antarctica - #594 | ecosystem: Environmental > Aquatic > Non-marine Saline and Alkaline > Saline | place: Antarctica: Organic Lake... | reverse complement strand
GCAAGGATCAGGACAGGCGGCACAAAATCGACCAGTTACAATCTCTTGTTTCGGCAGGAATTGCCAGTGGAAAAGGGACGCGTTCAATGGATGAACTAAAAGTTGCTGCAAAGTGCCTGGCCAGGGAAGGAAAGGCTGATGAATTACGTTCTCAGCAGAAAAGCTGAAGAAGATATTGTCTCTATTTATCTCCACGGATTAGAAAATTTTGGTGAAGTGCAGGCCGACGATTATCATCAAAAATTGCAGGTTTGCTTTGAGTTTCTCGCCAGAAACCCGCTTTCTACACCTGAGCGTTTCGAATTGTCACCGCCGGTAAGGATACATCCTTTGGGCGTGCACATCGTGATTTACCAAATAATCGATTCCCAAAACATATTCGTTTTGAGGGTGCGGCATGAGCGGGAGAACTGGCTGTAATTTGGGGACAGCGGAGAACACATCCCAGGCATATCATGGCGTTTTTGGTTGGCTGGTTGAGGTTAGCCCTGTAGTAGCTACAGAACCTGCTGGGGTCTTGCGTTTGCCTGGGCCAGAACGGAGAGGCCTGCCTGCTGTTGGACCTGGGTTCGGGCCAGCTCGGCGGACTCTTGGGCGAAGTCGGCATCGCGGATGCGGCTGTTGGAAGCCGACAGGTTCTCCGAGGTGGTGGCCAGGTTGGCGATGGTGGACTCGAAGCGGTCCTGTGCAGCGCCTAGTTCGGCGCGGAAGCCGTTGATTTTGTCTGTGGCGTAGTCGAGCGTGACCATTGCTTCATCCGCGCCGTCTAGCGCAGAGAGGCTGGGGTCAGACCCCAATACATTTGAGGTGCCGAATGCGCCGGGGTCTGACCCTACAACCAGAAACGGCCGGGCTAATTACCCGGCCGTTTCTGGTTTGCTTGCTTGGGTTAGCCCTGCAGCAACTGCAGCACCTGCTGCGGCCGTGCGTTCGCCTGGGCAAGAACTGAGAGCCCCGCTTGCTGCAGCACCTGGGTACGGGCCAGTTCCGCAGTTTCCGCTGCAAAATCGGCATCACGAATGCGGCTGTTGGACGCAGACAGGTTTTCGGAGGTGGTGGCCAGGTTGGCGATGGTTGATTCGAATCGATTCTGGACCGCACCGAGTTCGGCCCGGAAACCGTTGATCTTGTCGAAGGCATAGTCGACCGAAACCAGAGTCAGTTCTGCACCTTCACGGGTATCTATCTGGAGGTCATTCACCGCCACTGTGTTATTCAGCACGGTTGCCGTGAGGCTCTGATCCACTACCGGCGTAACGCCATCGTCAGCAAACAGGTCGGTGCTGGTGATAGAAAGGTCGTACGCCTGCCCGAATTGGGAGGAGAAAATGATCTCGTCATTTTCGGAGTTAAGGTTTGCTCGGATGCCCGTGTCGACGGTTCGTGCGTTGACCTGCGAGACAATGTCATTCAGAGATGTTGCGTCTGTAATGCCGAACTGGTTGCCATCCACGTCAACGTCGAAGGAAGCGGTGCCCCCGTCCAGGAAAAAATCGGTCAGGGGGACGGGTTCGTCGGCAAGCGCAATATTGACGGTTTCGGTGAACGTGGCGCCGTCGTCATCGTCGTCAATTGCAAACACGGCGTCGAAGGCTTCGTTTCTGGCATTGGCAAACACCAGCTCACCGGTTGACGAATTGGCGCTGACAGAGACGTTGGTCAGGTCGGTGTTGCCGCCAGTGACCGCTGTATCAATTTCTTGTTGAATGGCGCCTGCCAGACCTTCTGCATCTGCGTAGGTCCCGGCGGGTACGTTCAGCGCGGTTCCGTTAATGGTCACGGTGTCATCACCGCCGCTGAGTGTGATCGGGAAAGTCAGCGACGACTGCAAGGCCGAGGATGAGGTATTCACCGGCTCATAGCCAGCGGTTGCGCCGCCAAGTGCTGTTGTTTCCGAAACCACGGAGCCAAGCTGTGATCCCCGGGAGTCCAGGCCGCTGACGTCGATTGTCTCACCGGCATTTGCGCCGACCTGGAAGGTCTGCTCGCCAAAGGTCCCGTTCAGCACTTTCAGGCCGTTGAAGCTGGTCTGGCTGGCAATTCGGTTGATCTCAGAGATGCGCTGCTGCACTTCCTGATTCAGTGCCTGCCGGTCTGACGTGCTGTTGGTGGCGTTTGCGGACTGTACCGCCAGTTCACGGATGCGCTGGAGGTTGTTGGTCACCTCGTCGAGGGCTCCTTCGGCTGTCTGGGCCAGAGAGATACCATCGTTGGCGTTGCGCTGGGCAACGTTCAAGCCTTTGATCTGGGCCTCGAACCGTGTCGAGATAGCCAGGCCAGCGGCATCATCTTTAGCGGAATTGATTCGAAGACCTGAGGAAAGCCGCTCAAGTGCCGTATTGGCCTCACTTTGTGAGGCGTTCAGGTTACGTTGGGCAGTCAAAGACGCGATGTTGGTGTTAATAATCTGAGGCATATCAATTCTCCCTGCTCAGAGATGCCAGCGGTATCGAACCCGATAGCGCTGGGAACGTTGCCGGCGGAATGCATTAAATTGCCGTTTTGCAGGGAGGTGAGCGAAGGCTGTGCCAGTTTTTTTAAAATGCAATTAACCAAATGAAAAATATACGATTTATTGAGATGAATTTTTTTGGAAAGGCTGAGTTGTTGCCGATTTTATGGCGAATGGACGGGAAGCTTGTTGCCGCTTTTACATTCCCTTACAAAATGGTGGCTTTTTTTTCTAAAGGATCTGAAGTGAGCGCCGTTATCCAAGTCAACAGGGCTGCGTTCCAATACCCAAGGGCAGCAGACCTTTCCTATGCATTAACGGCTTTTGTCGAAGGAGAAGCACCATGGCTCTCGGTATTAACACTAACGTCGCGTCACTCTCTGCTCAGAATCAGCTGGGCAACAGTCAACGGCTTAACGATCAAGCGCTCGAGCGTCTATCCTCTGGTTTGCGCATCAATTCCGCTAAAGATGATGCGGCGGGCTTGGCAATTTCTACGCGCTTCCAGTCTCAAATCTCAGGCTTGGGGGTTGCTCAGCGTAACGCCAACGATGGTATCTCTCTGGCGCAGACAGCCGAAGGTGCTCTCGACGAGATTACCAACAACCTACAGCGCATTCGTGACCTTTCTGTTCAGTCTGCTAACGCCACCAACTCAGACTCTGACCGTGCTGCACTTCAGGCCGAGGTCGAACAATTGACTTCCGAAGTTAATCGGGTGGCAAGCGAAACCGATTTTAACGGTATTAAATTGCTAGATGGTTCGTTTACAGCCCAATCTTTTCAGGTGGGTGCAAACGTCGGACAGACAATTAGCATTGACCAGATTGCAAGCGCGAAAAGCTCTGCCCTTGGCCAGTTTCGTGGCTTTGAGAGTACTCAAGCCATCAACAACGCCGACGATGCAGCGTCAACTAAAAGTGTTACGGTTGGTACTAACGTTGTCCAGCTCGGTAGTGTCGCGGACGATGCCAAGGATCTAGCAGCCGCTTTCAATGATGCTGGTATTGAGGGCCTAACAGCCACGGCTGGTGAAACCACGGTAGATGGCACAGCTGTCGTTGTCGGTGCAACTGCAACAGGTAATGATACGTTCACTATTAACGGTACCAATATTACAGTTGCTAACGCAGGCACTGGTGGCGGTACAACAAACGTTGCTAACGCGTTAGAGGCAATTAACGCTCAATCGTCAGTAACAGGCGTTCGTGCCGTTGACACTGGCAGTGGCGTAAACCTGGTCGCTGATGATGGTCGCAATGTCACCGCGAGCTTTGCATCTGGTGTTGCTGGGACTTCAACTGCTGCGGATTATGGAATTGTAGCAGACGCTTCAACGAATGGCGGAACTCTGGAGCTCAGCTACAAAGCTCCTGATGATGTCACTGGCGACCTTGCCTTTACCTCTGGCTTTAACAGTACTGACTTCGCTGCTCCTTTAAGCATCGCAGCGACTGGTACGGCGCTGAGCGCGGTTGATATCTCAAGTGTCACGGGAGCGAACGCGGCAATTCGTTCCGCCGATGCAGCATTGGCAACAATCAACTCTACCCGGGCAGAATTGGGTGCGGTTCAAAACCGGTTTGAATCCACAATTTCTAACATTGCCTCAGCGTCTGAAAATCTGAGCGCCTCGAACAGCCGGATCCTGGACGCAGATTTTGCCGCAGAAACTGCGAAGCTGTCCAAGTCTCAGGTTCTTCAGCAGGCGGGCATCTCGGTACTGGCCCAGGCCAACGCCCGCCCACAGCAGGTTCTCTCCCTCCTGCAGTAATCGGGGGAAGCGGCGAGTCGGGGGCTTAAAGCCCCGGCCTGAAGCCGCATAAGGATAGCGAGGTAAGCTATGAATGACGTTAACCTGAACAGTGCGGATTTAAAGCTGGTACGTTCCAGTGACAAAACTCCGGCTCGGGCAATATCGTCAGCTCAGGCAGAGGGCAGGAACGCCTCAGCCCAGGTTGTCACAACAGACCGGGTTAATGCTGCAACCCAGCAAGCGGCTCAGCAGCCTAGCAAGGCAGAAAGGCTGGAGAGCCGCAATGAAGCTCAACGCGAGCAGCTGGATCAAGCGGTCTCACAGCTAAATGACTTTGTTCAGAGTGTCCAGCGGGATTTGCAGTTTGAAGTTAACAATGACCTTGGTGAAACTATTGTCAAAGTAGTTGATCAATCCACCCAAGAACTTATTCGCCAGATTCCGAATGAAGTGGTCGTGAGATTGGTAGAGAACTTGCAGCAAAACGAACCGCTGACATTGTTCAACATCAAGGTGTAAAGCTTTGCCGCTTTGAACCTGATGGGAACCATGATAAACAGCACCGCCGCACTCGAGAGAGTCCGGCGGTGTTCTGCTTTATGGCTATACTGGCTTAACACGTCGTTACAATTTGGCGGGGAAAACGGGCAAAGTTTTGCCGCTTTTGGCCGATAACCTATATGTAACGAATCAAGCCCCCTACAGGAGGCATCGTAATGGCAAGCATATCATCGTTGGGTATTGGCTCTGGAGTTCTTAACTCTGATCTGGTGGACCAGTTGGTCAGCGCTGAACGCAAGCCGACCGACGCCCGCCTTACTCGAGAAACCCAGCAAACGGAAGCATTGTTGTCTGCATATGGCAAGCTGCGCAGTGCCGTTACTGAACTGCGCCTGCCGATGCGGCAGTTGAGTTCGCCGGACAACCTGAAGGCATTCTCTGCTTCCTCCTCTAACGATGACATTGGAGTATCTGTTGACAGCGCCAAGGCGAGCCGGGGCACATATAGTGTCGAGGTGACCAGCCTAGCGTCGGCTCAGGCGCTGGCATCCAATACAGTCTTTGCTGACCGGGATTCTACGAGTGTTGGCCAGGGCTCCTTGCAATTGACAGTGGGCGCCAAAGTCACCGATATCACCATCGACAGCAATAACGATACATTGCAAGGTCTGGCAAATGCCATAAATGAGGCCGATGCCGGTGTTTCTGCCGGTGTGATTGATACCGGCAATGGCTATCAACTGGTGATGTCTGCCGATGATACGGGTACTGCCAATGCGGTGAGCATTTCCGTTACCGGAGATAATGTTGGCAGCAATACTGACAATCAGGGCCTGTCTCGCTTTGCCTTTAATGCTGGAATGGACGCGAATTCGGGTCTCAAGGAGACCATAGCCGCCAGTGACGCGATGATGAATATAAATGGTGTGCAGGTCACTCGCTCTTCTAACAGCTTCGAGAATGTGATTGATGGTCTGACGTTCGATATTCAGGCAGAAGGTACCTCTACTATTAGCGTCAGCCAAGACCTGGGAGCAGTCGCTGACCGTGTTCAGGGCTTTGTCGACAAGTTCAATAGTCTTCAGTCGACCATTGACAGCCTGGCCGGATTTAACGCCGAAGCGGGTACGGGCAGTTTGCTGACCGGGGATTCAACGGTTCGCGGTATTCAGAACCAGTTGCGCAACATTCTGACTCGTGTCGTGCCCGGCTTAGAAAATGCGAGCGTACGGAGCCTCGCGGATGTAGGTATTACCACCAACTTTGAAACCGGTGGCCTGCAGTTTGATCGGACCAGGTTCGAGGAGCAGCTGAAGGTGAACCCGGACGATGTAACTGCACTGTTCGCCGAGCAGGGCAGAGCGACCGACAGCCAAGTCGAATTTGTACGCAGTGGCACGGGGACAGCACCAGGTAGTTACGATATCAACGTGACCCAGCCGGCAACGCGTGGTCAGTTAGTCGCGGGAAGCGCGCTCGGGGCAGGTTCTTTTACAATTGATGCAAATAACGATGACCTGTCGCTGTCTGTAAACGGAGACATTGCGGTCAACTTGCAGCTCACACAAGGCACCAATAGTTCTCCGCAGGCGTTGTTGGATGATATCCAGGCGCAGCTTGATTCCAGCAATGCTCTGAATGCGGCGGGTGTGTCGGTTCAGGCTGGGCTGGATACTGACGGGAAACTGACGTTTACCAACTCTGATTACGGGAGTGAATCCAGTGTTACTTTGGCTTCGGTTGAAGATGCTGGGACCTTTGGGCTGGGCACAAACACCAGTACTGACGGCCTGGATGTGGCGGGTAAGATCGATGGTCGAACCGCTGAAGGCGATGGCCAGGTGCTTTTCCTGAATAGCGGCAATGGCGATGCTTCAGGATTGCAGATAAGAATTCTTGGAGATCAGGTTGGTACCCGTGGTTCTATCCAGTTTATCGAAGGCGTGGCCGAGCGGACGGTGGACCTGGTAACCAATATGGTTAGTGCCGGTGGTGCTATTGAATCCCGCACCGATAGTCTCAATCGCCAGTTGGAGCAGATTCAAGAGAGCCGGGCTCGGCTGGAAGAGCGGATAACATCCTATCGCGAGCGGCTGGTGAGTCAATTCAGCGCCGCAGACTCCCTGATTTCACAGTTAAACAGTACGCGGGACTATGTGACCCAGCAATTGGCGGCGCTGGCACCCCAGAATAATCGTGGCAACGGGAGCTGAGGTTTACTCAGTTTCGGGCGCTTGAGAACATAGACAGTCGGCGTGGGCCGATGATTCAAGAGGTCGATTATGAATGGTTTACAGGCATATCAACGCGTAAACACCCAGACCAGCATCACCGATGCGGACCCCCATAAACTGATCCAGCTTCTATACAACGGAGCGCTGGAGCGGATCAACATGGCGAAGGCTCGCATGCAAGCGAAGGATTTCGAGGGCAAGGGAAAGTTAATCTCCAAGGCCATTGAAATTGTAGGCGGCCTACGAAGCTTCCTCGACTTTGAGAAGGGCGGTGATCTTGCCCTGCGCCTTGAGGCACTCTACGACTACATGGAGCGCACGCTGTTCGAGGCCAATCGTCATAACGATGTGCAGAAGCTGGAAGAAGTCGCAAACCTGCTGCGCTCAATCAAGGATGGCTGGGATGGCATTCGTGAAGAGGCGGTTTCTCAGCAACAGGCTGTTTGATCGTATTTTGACATTTGCTCTCCCCATACGCTTTGCCGTGTCCAAATGGATTCCGGGCGTTTTTCTGTGCGTTTGCGCGGCGCACGTATCCACAGTCTCAGCAGAATCAGTGGGGGAGTTTGGGGAAAGGGTGAGCGCACCCACCCCTGTTACTTTCGCCATTCCGGATGTCTGGCCCTGGGCCTATGAGGACAGGAATGGCAATTCACAAGGCAGTCTTGTCCAGGTTGTCAGGCGCCTGTCGGAACTGACTGGCATTCCGACAGAAACTCGTTTGCGCCCCCTCAGGCGAGCACAGTTAGATCTTAAAGCAGGTAAGGTCAATTTCAGTCTCTTGTTCAAGAGCCCTGCTCTGGATGCTCAGGCGATCAATATTGCCGAGGTCATGACGATCGACATCATGCTGGCGGCCCATGCCGATACCGACTATCCCCTGACGCTGGAGGCTCTGGAGGGTAAGCGGATTGGTTTTATCAGGGGGACTTACCTTGGCGAGGCTTTCGATCAGAATGATAAAGTGGAGAAAGCCCCTGTTGCAGTGATCAGCCAGGGTATTGCAATGCTTCCCCTTGGGCGTCTGTCGGCCATCCTTGCAAGTGACCATGCCATCTTACGCTCACTTCAGGCCATGGGGCTTGACCGTGATGTGTTACGTTATAACAAGCACGTTTCAGGTCAGCCTGGGGCACTTTATATGTCCCGCAAGGCACCACGCCCTGCGGTGGCTGAGAAATTCCGGGTCGCCATCGCAACAATGACGGAAAGCAATGAACTGAACCGGATTTTCTTTGGCGATGCCGGTCGTCCCGAACACGATGATACCGGTCGGTCGATCGGCCAGCCCCCCGCCGAATAGCCATCCGGCAAGCTCTCCCGTACAATAACGCCCTTCTTTTCGAAACATCCATTCTATTCAGTCTGGAGCACAGGCATGTCTGATATCAAAAAAGTGGTTCTGGCTTATTCCGGTGGCCTGGATACCTCCGTCATCGTTCGTTGGCTGCAGGATACTTACGATTGTGAAGTGGTCACCTTTACGGCCGACATCGGCCAGGGTGAGGAAGTAGAGCCGGCGCGGGAAAAAGCGAAGAATCTGGGCGTTAAAGAGATCTACATTGAAGATCTGCGCGAGGAATTCGTGCGGGATTATGTTTTCCCGATGTTCCGCGCCAACACCATTTATGAAGGCGAGTACCTGCTGGGCACGTCGATTGCGCGCCCGCTGATTTCCCGTCGGCTGATCGAGATTGCCAATGAAACCGGTGCCGATGCCATTTCCCATGGCGCCACCGGCAAGGGCAACGATCAGGTGCGGTTTGAGCTGGGCGCCTATGCACTCAAACCCGGCGTCAAGGTGATTGCCCCCTGGCGCGAGTGGGACCTGAATTCCCGTGAGAAACTGCTGGCCTACTGCGACGAGCGCAATATTCCGGTGGAGAAGAAAAAGGGCAAGAGCCCCTACTCCATGGATGCCAACTTGCTGCATATCTCATATGAAGGCATCAACCTGGAAGACCCCTGGGCGGAAGCCGAGGAAGACATGTGGCGCTGGAGCGTTGCCCCGGAAGCGGCGCCGGACACGCCTTCGTATATCGAAGTCACCTACGACAAGGGCGACATTGTGGCCATTGACGGTCAGGCCATGAAAGCCCACGAGGTACTTGAGCACCTGAACAGGGTGGGTGGCGATAACGGCATTGGCCGTCTGGATATCGTTGAGAACCGCTACGTCGGCATGAAGTCCCGCGGCTGCTATGAAACCCCCGGCGGCACCATCATGCTGCGGGCCCACCGTGCCATTGAGTCGATCACGCTTGACCGGGAAGTGGCCCACCTGAAAGACAGCATTATGCCGCGCTACGCGGAAGTGATTTATAACGGCTACTGGTGGTCTCCGGAACGTGAGGCGCTGCAGGCGCTGATTGACCAGACCCAGTATTACGTGAACGGTACGGTTCGCCTGAAGCTCTACAAGGGCAATGTGGATGTGGTTGGCCGCAAGTCTGACGATTCACTGTTCGATGAGAAAATCGCGACGTTCGAGGAAGACCAGGGCGCCTACGATCAGAAAGACGCGGAAGGCTTTATCAAGCTGAACGCGCTGCGGTTGCGCATTGCCGCCGGCAAGGGCCGGAAGCTTTAACGGCATAAAAAAAGGCCAGCTCTGTGAGCTGGCCCGAAAACAAGGAAAGAACAAGACTACCTGAAAACCCGTTTATCAGGCGGATGAAGCAGCCCATTTGGCGGCGGAGGTACTACACCGCTCCTCCACCATGGGGGGATACTGCTTGAATCCACAATTCGATAATAGCGCTTGTCTGTGGGCCGGTCTGTGTGTGATGTGTGTTTTGGTGTTACGGAGTGTGTGCCTCAGGCGTCCTGAATGATTTCCGGAGTGGTTTCGGTAAACCGGCGGGTTTCATAGGCATCCACCAGGCCCTGCACAGCTGCCCGTTCCATCTCCTGCACCGAGGGCCTGCCGTTGCGGGCGTCAGCACGACACAGCACCAGGCCTGCTTCCACCGATATATAACCCGCCGTGGTTTTGAAGGTTTTGTGATTGATGCCATCAAACACCCGGCGGAAGGCGGTGGTTGTGCAGTGGTCGCTGTTGGGGAAATGGGCGGCAATGGCGAACTGGTTTTCGCCGACCCGGCACAGCGTATCCATGGGCCGGATCAGGGTGTTCAGGCGGCGGGCAATGCCGATGGCAAGTTCGCTGATCACCACGGGGGCGTGCTTGCGTTTGAGCGCCTGCCAGTTGCCGATGCCACAGAGCACATAGGCCGTTGCTCCGCCCCTGGCTTCGGCCTGGCGCAGGCATTTGCCCAGCCTCTCCCTGGCGTATCGGTTGTTGCAGAGCCCGGTTTCCAGATCGATGATGTTGGTGGATTCCAGTTCCCGGTTGTTTTCAATCAGCAGGGAGTTGGCTTTTAGCAGCGTATTCTGGCGGTCTGCCAGGCGGTCGGCGGCAAAAATTCGGGGAATCAGCTGTTTGGTCATGTCGGACTTATAGATGAAGTCGTCCACGCCCCGGTCAAAGGATTCGGAGAGCGCCTCGATGCTTTCCCGGGCCGTCAGCAGAATCACATAGGTGTAGTGATTGTTCTGCTCGTCCTGCTGGCGGACCCGATCCGTCAGTTCCAGCCCGTCCATCTCGGGCATCAGCCAATCGGCAATCAGCACGCTGACGGGGCGCTGCTCGATAAATTCCAGTGCGGCCGGCGCGTTGTTGGCGATGCGCACATCCCGATACCCGGCATTGCGCAGCGTGCGGCCAACGACCATGCTGCTGAATTTGGCGTCGTCTACCACGAGGATGGCAAGATCAAGATTTGGCATGTGTTTACGACTCACCGGCTCAATGTCAGATGCGGTGCCGCCCCGCTCTTGTTATGCTTTGGCACCTTGAATAAACGAACGGGCACAGTATAGCGTTTTGTCGCTGCCCTGACGCGGACAAATGTAAAAAGTGAGAGTACCTCATGCCTTCTTTTGACATAGTTTCTGAAATTGATATGCACGAAGTTACCAACGCCGTCGACCAGGCCAAACGCGAGCTGGGCAACCGCTGGGACTTCAAGAATGTGGAAGCGGACATCGAACTGGACGATAAAGGCATCACCATCAGCGCCGAGCAGGAATTCCAGCTGGAACAGCTGATGGACATGCTGCGAATGGCCTTTGCCAAGCGCAATATTGATGCCCGGGCATTGGCAGAAAACGGTGACAGCAAGGCAGGCAAGCTGGTCAAACAGCACCTGGAACTGAAGCAGGGTATCGAAACGGACATGGCCAAGAAGATCGTGAAAATGATCAAGGATGGCAAACTGAAGGTCCAGGCCAGCATTGAGGGGGACAAGGTGCGGGTCAAAGGCAAAAAGCGCGACGATCTGCAGACGGCGATCGCTCTGCTGAAAGAAACCGAGCTGGATGTTCCGCTGCAGTTTAATAACTTTCGAGACTGAGGTAATGGGGTCAGACCCCTGTGGATATGTTGGGGTCAGACCCCCTTATTGGGAGACAGCATTATTCGTATAGCGGATCGGCGCGCGTTTTTAAAAGATACGCTCCATACCTACACCCGCTGGCAGGTAATCGCGCTGCTGTTTCTCGGCTTTTCGGCGGGCCTGCCGTTTCTGCTGGTTTTCTCCACGCTTAATGCAAGGCTGGCCGATGTGGGCGTGGAAACGGCCACCATCGGGTTTTTCAGCTGGCTGGGTATTACCTATTCCATCAAGGTGTTCTGGGCGCCGATTGTGGATCGGCTGAAGCTGCCGATTCTGGACAGGCTGCTGGGCAAACGCCGAAGCTGGATTCTGCTGGCCCAGGGCGGTATCGCCACCGGCCTTTACCTGATGGCTCAGGTAGATGCGATTGCGGCTCCAGAAATGATGGCCTGGTGCGGCCTGCTTGTCGCGTTCTCCTCCGCCACGCAGGACGTGGCCATTGATGCCTATCGGATCGAGATTGCGGAAGAGCGACTGCAGGCGGCGCTGGCGGCCACCTACATATTTGGCTATCGGCTGGCGCTGCTGGTGGCCGGTGCCGGGGCGCTGTATCTTGCCGAGTTCTGGTCCTGGCAGGTGTCCTATGAGGTCATGGCGTTGCTGGTGGGTGTCGGCATGGTTACGGTTCTGATCGTTCGGGAACCGTCGGTTAATCACTTCGCGGCCGCCCAGGATATTGCCGGTAAGATTGAAGCTGAAGCTGCCAAGCGGACGCATCTGACTCCGCGCCTGGCGCGTTTTATTGGCTGGTTCTACGCGGCGATTGCCGGGCCGTTCCTGGATTTCTTCCGACGTTACCGGGAACTGGCCATCCTGATTCTGGTTACCGTGGCCGTCTACCGGATTTCCGATATTGCGATGGGCGTGATGGCCAATCCCTTTTATCTGGATTTCATGGGATTCTCCAAAACCGAAGTCGCCGATGTGACCAAGGTGTTCGGCTTTTTCATGACCATCGCGGGTTCGCTGCTGGGTGGGGTGTTGGTGATGCGCTACGGCGTTCGCCGACTGCTGCTGGCCGGGGCGATCATGACCGCGGCCACAAACCTGCTGTTTGTCGTGCTGGCACAATACCCCCCGAATCTTGGCACGCTTGCGCTGGTGGTCAGTGCCGATAATCTCAGTGGCGGTATCGCCAACGTCGCCCTGATCGCGTGGTTGTCGAGTATGACCAGCGCGTCGTTTACCGCCACCCAATACGCGCTGTTCAGTTCGCTGATGACCCTGCCAGGTAAATTCCTGGGCGGATTCTCCGGCATAGTGGTGACGGATTTCGGCTATGCCGAATTCTTCCTGATCGCCGGGCTGATGGGAATACCGGCGATCTTGCTGGCCTGGTTCATGATTCGCAGAGGGCAACGCCTGGATGCGTTGGCGCCGAACAACGAGATGCTTGAGGCGCAAACCAGTCGGTCGGATCAGGCAGAGCGGTAATCCGACAACCCAGCCCACCCGGAGCCCGGGATCCATGACCGAACCGACCAAAGACCAGAAAATCTGGCAAGTTGTCGCCGCCATTCCCGCTGGCCGGGTCGCCAGCTATGGTCAGGTTGCGGATATGGCCGGACTGGGGCGGCAGGCGCGCTATATTGGCAGGGCTCTGGGTAAACTCCCCCGGGGGCACGCCATTCCCTGGTATCGGGTCATCCGCAGCAACGGGCAGATTGCTTTCCCCATCGGGAGTGAGGCGTTTGAGATCCAGGCCCAGACGTTGCGGGAAGAGGGCGTTATCGTGGTCGACGGCCGCGTCAGTATGCGGCAGTTCGGGTGGCGGCCCTAGTGCTCCGGTCCTGGCCGCCATCGGTAATTGCAATCACCGAATCTTGAAGTTTGATGTTTTGCCCTAAGCTAGGTTTAAAGTGAGGGCGGAAAGTAGATCCGAGCGTTTTCTGGCCGCAGACAGTCCGTTTTAACCTGTACACGGAGGCTCCGTTGGGCGTTTTTCTGTTTTTATTCATCGTCATGCCGATTGTAGAGATGGTGATTCTGATCAAGGTGGGCGGCCTGATTGGCGCCCTGAACACGGTCGGGCTGGTGTTGCTGACAGCGGTGATCGGTGCGGCCCTGCTGCGACAACAGGGGTTGTCCACTCTGCTGCGAGCCAACCAGCGGCTTAATAGCGGTGAGCTTCCGGCGCAGGAAGTGGCAGAAGGGCTGATTCTGGCCGTGGGCGGTGCGCTGCTGCTGACGCCGGGGTTTGTGACGGACACCATCGGATTTCTCTGTCTGATTCCCGGCTCCCGTCACTGGCTGGCGGGTCTGGCGCTGAAACGTATGGTGGTTGCCGGGCAGTCCGGTGGCTTTACGTTCAGAGCGGGCTCCGGACCTTTCGGCCCCGGGCAGGGGCCTTTTGGTCCGGGGGCGGATCCTTTCGGTACCAGGTCCGGGCCCGGGGACCGGGATGACATCATCGAGGGGGAGTATCGCGACGAAACCGAGCGCGACGGAGAGCGTCTCGATCATGACCGGAAAAACGGCCCTGAATCTTAAAATTTTTTTGCCATGGGTGTTGAAATGCGACCGGCCAACCCCACATAGGATTCACAAGTTCGCTGTGGGCCAATAATCGCCGTAAAACAGATGGTTAAGGGCCCCGGCTTTTGCGCAACCATCATTGCCAAACCTAACCTGATAATGGAGATATCGAGCAATGAAAATCCGTCCGTTACACGATCGTGTTGTCGTGCGTCGTAATGAAGAAGAAGAGAAAACAGCTGGTGGCATCGTGCTGCCGGGTAATGCAAAGGAAAAGCCGTCACAGGGTGAAGTCATTGCTGTAGGCAACGGCCGTATTCTCGACAATGGCGAGACCCGTGCGCTGGCGGTCAAGGCAGGTGACAAGGTCGTCTTTGGCCAGTATGCCGGTAATACCGTGAAAATTGACGGCGAAGACCTGCTTATCATGAGCGAGAGCGATATTTTCGGCGTTCTCGAGTAACGCTCGCTGACGCAGCAGTCCGATCAGTTTTTGACATTGGGTTAAACGAACAGGAATAGAAGACATGGCAGCAAAAGACGTTAGATTCGGTGATGACGCCCGTAAACGTATGGTCCGGGGCGTTAACGTTCTGGCAGACGCAGTAAAAGTAACCCTCGGCCCCAAAGGCCGTAACGTGGTTCTGGATAAATCCTTCGGCGCCCCTACCGTGACTAAAGACGGTGTATCCGTGGCCAAGGAAATCGAGCTGAAAGACAAGTTCGAGAACATGGGTGCGCAGATGGTCAAGGAAGTCGCTTCCCAGACCAACGACACCGCCGGTGACGGCACCACCACGGCAACCGTGCTGGCCCAGTCCATTGTTCGGGAAGGCATCAAGGCGGTTACCGCCGGCATGAACCCGATGGACCTGAAGCGTGGCATCGACAAGGCAACCATCGCCGCCGTGCAGGCGATTCGTGACCTGTCCAAGCCCTGCGATGACGCCCGTAACATCGCCCAGGTCGGCACCATTTCTGCCAACGGCGATGAGACCATCGGTAAGTTGATTGCCGACGCCATGGAAAAGGTTGGCAAAGAAGGCGTCATCACGGTTGAAGAAGGCCGTGGCCTGGAAGACGAACTGGACGTGGTCGAAGGCATGCAGTTCGATCGTGGTTTCCTGTCTCCCTACTTCATCAACAACCAGGAGAGCATGTCGGTCGAACTGGATGACCCCTACATCCTGCTGGTCGACAAGAAGATCTCCAACATCCGCGAACTGCTTCCGGTACTGGAAAGCGTTGCCAAAGCAGGCAAGCCGCTGCAGATCATCGCTGAAGACATCGAAGGCGAAGCGCTGGCGACCCTGGTGGTCAACAACATGCGCGGTATCGTGAAAGTGAACGCGGTGAAGGCGCCCGGTTTCGGTGACCGTCGCAAGGAAATGCTGCAGGACATCGCCATTCTGTCCGGCGGTACCGTGATTTCCGAGGAAGTGGGTCTGTCCCTTGAAAACACCACGATTGACGACCTTGGCACCGCCAAGCGCGTAAACGTGACCAAGGAAAACACCACCATTATTGGCGGTGCCGGTGCCAACAGGGATATCGAAGCCCGCGTTGATCAGATCCGCAAGCAGATCGAAGACAGCACGTCTGACTACGACAAAGAGAAGCTTCAGGAGCGTGTTGCCAAGCTGGCTGGCGGTGTTGCCGTCATCAAGGTAGGCGCCGGTTCCGAAGTGGAAATGAAAGAGAAGAAGGCCCGCGTTGAAGACGCACTGCACTCCACCCGCGCAGCGGTTGAAGAAGGCGTTGTGCCCGGTGGCGGTGTGGCGCTGATCCGCGCCATCGCAGCTCTGGACAAGGTCGAGACCATCAACGAAGAGCAGAAAGCGGGCGTTAACATTCTGCGCCGTGCGATGGAATCTCCGCTGCGTCAGATCGTGACCAACGCCGGAGGCGAGGCCTCTGTTGTGGTCAACAAGATCCTGGAAGGCACAGGTTCCTACGGCTATAACGCTTCCACCGAAGAGTTCGGTGACATGCTGGAGATGGGCATTCTTGACCCCACTAAGGTCACCCGTTCTGCACTGCAGGCAGCGGCTTCTGTAGCTTCCCTGATCATCACCACCGAGGCGATGATTGCGGACGAGCCGGAAGAAGAAGGCGCCGGCGGCGGTATGCCGGACATGGGTGGCATGGGCGGAATGGGAGGCATGGGCGGCATGATGTAATGCTGCCCGGCTCCTGCCAGCTTCCCGGAGTTTGAGAAGCTGGCGCCCGGACCCCGAAAACCCCGCATTGGTGTATACCGATGCGGGGTTTTTGTTTTTTTGTCATGGACTTGGGAAGTGGCTTTGCTAGACTCGGCAACCAACTGTTTATTTAATTGAGACTGCATGAGTGACTCACCCCCCAGCGCATTCTTCCGACCCGCAAAAGTATTCTTGCTGGTGCTGGTGGGTGTGCTGGTCTACATGGGTGCTGTTATTGCGCTGATGCCCGCTGGCTGGCTGTGGCAGCAGGCTCAGGGAAGGGTCGCTCTGCCCCCGGACGTTGCCGTAAAACAGGTCAATGGCCGGTTATGGCATGGAGTTGCCGGGCTGGTGGTTGCCGGTTTCCCGGTGAGAGCGGATTGGTCTCTGGGCGTGCCGTCGCTCCTGTCGATGAAGTTGCCCATTGATTTTTCTGTTGCCACGGAAGCCTCGGTTATCCGCGGTGATGCGTGGGTGTCCTGGCAGGGTAACGGTGAACTGCAAGCGAGCGGCCGCGTGGGTGTTGCCGAGTTCGAGAACCTGATCCGGCGCAGCGGCGGGGCAGTGATCGAGGGCGATGTCACCATTGATCGATTACAACTGGCCTGGGAAGACCGGGCACCGACCCGCATTGACGGCCTGGGGCGGTGGGGCGGCGGCGCGGTGACCTGGCCCATGGGGAACCGTGAGGGCCGGGCCGACTTTCCGCCCATGCGGGCAATGCTTGACAGTGTTCAGGGCGGTATCCAGTTGTTGGTTGCCGAGGAGGGGGGCGACGGCCCCGCTGCAGCTGCAGAGATTCAGTGGACCGGCATGCTGGATCTGCGGGTGTACAAGCGCATGGTCGATCTTGCCGGGCAACCCTGGCCGGATTCTGCCGCGCCAGACGACGTAATATTCAGAGTCCGGCAGCCGTTGATTCCGGGGGGTCTGTGAGATGAGGGTCAGGCTGCAATGAGTTTTCTGTCGCTACCGGTGCAGAGCCGCCTGGCACGCGCTCTGGCGAATCTGCTGCTGGTGATTCTGGTGGTTTACTCTGCGTTCACACTGGCGCGGGTCACCTGGATAACTGTCTGGTCCGACCAACCCGTTGCCACGGTGCCGGTTGCGGGTAATGGCTTGTCTGGCGGTGCGTCGGAACGGATGCAGCCAATGGCGGCGCATGCCATGTTTGGCGAGCCGACGGGAGAAGCCCCGGTGGCGGATATTGTCAGACGTTCCGCCCCGGAAACCCGGCTTGGGCTTATGTTGAAAGGCGTGATGGTTGCGCAGCGTCCCGAGGACTCCGGTGCTATAGTATCGGGCAACAATGGTGTGACGGAACATTATCGGGTGGGCGATACCCTGCCGGGTAATGCCGAGTTGGCCGAGGTGGAAAACGATCGGGTACTGATTCGCCGGAACGGCCAGTATGAGAGCCTCAGTTTCGACGATGAACCGCCCGCCGATCTGATTGAGGACGCGCCCACGCCCGATATGGCGATGGCCGACAGTTTCGTGCTGGCGGCCCGGAACCAGCTTGAAAGCGAGGGGGTTGCCGCGCTTGCGGCCTACGGGCTCAGCGCCGCCGGGGAGGATGGTGGGTCGGGTTACGTCTATGATGGTTCCAATGCCATGCTGAATGCCGTAAGCCTGAGAGCCGGAGATGTGATTACCGCCATCAATGGGCAGAGGCTGGGCGATTTTGAACAGGATAAAACGTTACTGGAAAACTGGCGCTCGGAGCCAGATATTGACATCGAAATAGAGCGTGATGGCGCCATCCTTAGCGTAAGCTATGCGATTCCGGAACAGTGGCGCTGAATGAACAATCAAAACAGGACAGGAACGCCAGATGCCTAACCACAGATCCAGACTGCTCCAGATTCTGACGCTGGCCCTGCTGCTGCCCATCATGTCGCTGGCCCATGCCCAGGAGGAAACCTGGCGGCTGAACCTGAAAGATGCCGATATCCGGGCGTTTGTGACCCAGGTCGCGGATATCACCGGTTATAGCTTTGTGGTGGACCCACGGGTCAAGGGCAAGGTGACGGTCCTGTCCAGCGCCGCCATGAACAGCGCTGAAATTTACGATCTGTTTCTGGCAGTGTTGCAGGTCCACGGTTTCACCGCCATTCCCGGTGAGGAAGTCATCAAGGTCGTGCAGCAGGTGGATGCCAAGCAGTCGGCGGAGTCCCTGGATCGCTTTGCCGAGACGCCCTCGGAACAGCTCATTACCCGGGTTATCCAGATAGACAATGCCAATGCCCTGGAAATGGTGCCGATTCTGCGGCCACTGGTTGCCAAATATGGCCACCTGGCCGGTGTCGCCGCCGCTAATGCGCTTATTATCAGTGACCATTCCGCCAACATACAGCGCATAGAACAGATTGTCCGTGAGCTCGACAGCCCCTCCAAGTATGAGGTGGAGGTGATCCAGCTGAACGAGGCCTGGGTCGGCGACATGGTAGAGCTGCTTCAGGAGCTGGCGCCCGGAGAGCTTGGGCAGGGCGGTGGCGGTGATGCGACACGGAAGTACAGCGTGACCGCAGACGAGCGCAGCAACCGGCTGATTCTGCGGGGTGATGAGAGCTTTCGTGAAAAGATGCGGGGCCTGATTCGCCAGCTTGATCAGCCCTCGGCAACCGGCGGCACGACCAAGGTCATTCGTCTGCGGCATGCTGATGCGGAGAGTCTGGCTGAACTGCTCAAGGGCGTTATGGGCGACGTTGCTGGCGAGTCCGGGGGTGGCAGTAGCGGCGGATCCGGTGCCGGTGGCAGTATGAACAGTTTCACGGTGTTTGCCGATGAGGGTCTGAATGCGCTGGTAGTGCGCGGTGAGCCTTCCATCATGCAGGAAGCCGAAATGATCGTGAATGCGCTGGATATCCGCCGCGCCCAGGTGCTGATCGAGGCCGCGATCGTGGAAATCAGCGATGAAGTGGGCGAGGATCTGGGTGTGCAGCTGGCGGTGGGCGACCGGTCCGGAGGTTCCACACCGATTGCGGGCACCAACTTTGGCAACGTCGGGCGCAGCCTTGGGGACGTTTTAGGCGCGATTCTGTCGGAAACCCTGCTTGCCCCGGCAACCGGAGGTGTTACCGTTGGCGCCGGTCAGCGTGATGAAAATGGTGTTTCCTGGGGCGTTCTGCTGCAGGCGCTGTCGACGTCTGCAGCGGCCAACCTGTTGTCCACGCCAAGTATTATTACCCTGGATAACCAGGAGTCCGAGATCATCGTGGGTCAGAACGTGCCTTTCCGCACCGGGCAATCGACGGTAACAGGCGACGGCACCACCAACCCTTTTACCACGATCGAACGCCGCGACATTGGCCTGACCCTGAAAGTAACGCCGACCATAAGCGCCGATGGTCTGGTCCGGCTGGTGGTTGAGCAGAGCACCGAGAACATTGGCGACAGCATCGAGTCCGCGTCGGACATCATTACCAACAAGCGTGAAATCAAGACCACGGTTCTGGCGGACGATGGTGAAACCATTGTGCTGGGTGGCCTGACAACCGATAACCTCCAGATCAACAAAAGCAAGGTGCCGCTGCTGGGGGATATTCCCTTTCTGGGCCGGCTGTTTTCCTCTGAGTCCGAGCGTCGGGTGAAGCGCAATCTTCTGGTGTTCCTGCGCCCGAAAATCCTGCTGGATAAAGAAGCATCTGTTGCGGCAACGGATGAGAAATTTAACGACCTGTGGGAGGTGAACCTAGGCGTTCGTAAAAAGCTGGGCCTTCCGGATCCGGAGGACCCGCCGGGCAAAGACTCCCTGTTCCAGCCTAACGTTACGAACTGAGGCCCTGACTGTGGCTGTCTGACCCGCCGCCAGGCTGGCATCAGGCAGCCAGAGGCGGCATCGGGCAGTCGAGCTGGTCAACAATCAGCCTGATCAGGTCGTATTCCCGGGGTCTGATGTCACCGTCGGCCAGAACGCAGTGACTGCAGGCATCAATAATGCCGGGTTTCAGCAGTGGAGACAGGCGATTCAGATGAGATAACGCCTCACGCAGCTGTTTCAGCGATACCCTTTCCAGCAGATCAACAGGCTCCCTGCCACTCTTGAACCCCGCTATCGTTTCGTTGAACAGAGCCTGCTGTTGTTCCCGACCCGACGCCCCAAGCCTGGCCAGCAGGCTGAAAAGCACCCTGAGGTGGGGCTGAACAGCGCGGTAATTGCGATAGCTGACCGGCACAACCCTGCCTGCATCCGCTGCAAGGTGTTTGCGCAGGAAGCTGATCATGGTCAGTTCGAACAGGCTGATCTGCCGGTCTGCCCTGATAAGGGTTTCGCAGGCCCTGAGTAACGTCTCCCGTTCATCAGGGTCGAGCTTGCGCAGGGCGGGCATTGCCAGCTCCAGCGCTGGCAGGCGCACGCCAGGGCCCAGAGCTGGCAGGGGCGAAAGCAGCTTGTCCAGCAGGTCCGGGTTGGCTGTGAAGATCGATTCCCCTTCTATTCGGGCCAGATGTTGTCGCTGGTCCGCTTCGGGCTTGTCGCAGATCAGCAGCGCGTAACACAGCTGGATGGCGCCCGCCCGGGTATAAAGCAGGCTGCGAAAGGTCGAGGGAAGCTGGCCCAGAAGGGCCTGGGCATAGTCCTCGCTTGCTCTGTTAGTGGTGCCGACGCTTGCGGATATTGGCGCCCTCCGTCCGGCCTGGTTTGGCGTTGACGTTGCCCCGGCCTGTCCGCCGGCAAACCCGGCTGCGCCCTCTGGACGTGCCTGCTCAGCGGAATCCACCGCCTGTAGGGCGTCGGCGCTATGGCTGTCCCGGTAACGGCTGCGCAGCCGCGCCAGCATGCCCGGGGCAATGGCATTGATGCGTCTGGGGATGGGCGGATGGGAGGCCAGCAGCGAGGATAGCTTCATCCGGGCGCTCTCGCTGAAACACATATGGTTCATATCACTGGCGTGGGTGGTGGTGTCCAGGTACCCGCTTGTGATGCCGATCTTGAACAGGGCACCGGCGATGCCCTCCGGGTTGCGGGTGAACTGAACAGACGATGCGTCGGCCAGCATTTCGCGCTGGCGGGATACCCCGGACTGAATCAGTCGGCCAAAGAAAACGCCGATATAACCGATGATCAGCAGGCCCAGACCGATCAGCCCGAACACCGCCTGCCCGCCGCGACGATTCCGCGACCGAAACCCCCGGGGAGCCATCATCGACTGGAGCATGAAGGTGCCGATCTGCCCGATCATCAGAATGCCCGCGAGAAGCGCAATCAGGCGAACGTTCAGGCGCATGTCGCCATTGAGTATATGGCTGAACTCGTGGCCAACCACGCCCTGGAGCTCGTCACGGCTCAAATGGGTCAGGGTGCCGTGGGTGACCACCATCACCGCTTCAGTGGGCGTGTATCCGGCCACAAACGCGTTAATGCCGGTCTCGTTATCCATCAGGTACAGGTCCGGTACCGGAATGCCGCTGGCGATGGCCATTTCCTCAACCACATTGCGCAGGCGGCGCTCGTCGGCATCCTGTGTTGCCGGGTCGAGGGCGCGCGCGCCGACCATTCCGGCCACCCGGTGACCACCACCGGCCAGGTCCAGCCAGCGCACCAGCGAGCCGAGTCCGATGACCGTCGTCACGGCCAGGGCGGTGTAAAGGCCATGGCTACTCAGCAGCCAATCCTGGAAGGCAAGGTGAGAGCTTTCGCTGCGCGTGACGAAATACCCCAGCAGACATACCGCCAGGGAGATTAACGCCACGGCAAGCAGAAAAAGGCAGACCAGCAGCCCGGTATTTCGCCGGGCACTGGCCTGACGCTGGAAAAATCCCGGATGGGCCATGGTGCTGCGCCTCAGAATGAAACTTCAGGTGCCTTGCGGGCTTCCGGGGATTCCAGTTGGAGCTGTTCGGTGGGCTTGAAGGCAAACATGCCGGCAATAATATTGTTGGGAAACTGCTCGCGGAAGGTGTTGTAAATCATCACTGTGTCGTTGAATGCCTGACGTGAAAAAGACACGCGGTTTTCCGTGCTGGACAGTTCTTCCATCAGTTGCTGAATGGTTTCGTTGGCCTTCAGGTCGGGGTAATTTTCGGCAACGGCGTAGAAATTGGCCAGGGCCCTGGTCAGCATATTTTCAGCGCCGCCCAGTTTCTGGATCTTGCCACCGTCTGCCGGGTCTCTGGCCGCATCTTTCTGGGCGTCGACGGCATTGTTTCTAGCCTGCATGACTTCGGTCAGGGTGTTCCGTTCGTGACTGAGATAGGCCTTCGCCGATTCCACCAGGTTTGGTATCAGGTCATGTCGACGCTGCAGCTGCACGTCGATCTGGGCAAAGCCGTTTTTGAATTCGTTTCTCAGTGAGACCAGCCGGTTGTAAATGTACACCAGGTAGGCAGCAACGACGGCGATAACGATCAGGCCGATGAGTGTGGTTCCCATAGTAGCTCCTTACAGGGTAATTGATTGGTTGGGGCGACGGTCAGTCGCCCTGGGATTTTTCGGCTAGCGAGCGATGAAAACTTTCCACAAAGCGCTTAAATTCCTCTGGCTTCAGTGGCTTGCTGAAAAAATAACCCTGAGCAAGCTGGCAACCGCGCTGGCTGAGGTAGAACTCCTGCTCGGCCGTTTCTACCCCCTCCGCCACCACCGTCAGGTTCAGGCTTCTGCCCAGATCAATGATGGTGTTGGCAATACGGGTGTCTTCCTCGTTGACCAGCAGATCCCGGATAAACTGTTTGTCGATTTTCAGGTGCTGAACCGGCATTCGCTTGAGATAGGTGAGCGATGAATAGCCGGTGCCAAAATCGTCCACGGCAATGCTGATCCCCGCCGTGTGTAAGCGCCTCAGTTTTTCCACGGCTTCTTCGAGGTTGGTCATGAAGCTGGTTTCGGTGACTTCCAGTTCCAGCCGACCCGCCGGAATGTCGTGGCGGCGCAAAGTGTCCAGTACGTCTTCCACAATGCTTTCCTGCCTGAGCTGCACGGCGGACAGGTTGACGGCGATTCGCAGGGGCATACCGTCAATGGCCCATTGCGATGCCTGGGCGCACGCCTGATCCAGAACCCACTGGCCGATCTCGACAATCCGGCCATTCACTTCTGCCACTGGAATGAAATCGTCAGGGGGCACCAGCCCGCGCTCCGGATGTTCCCACCGGATCAGTGCCTCTGCGCCAATGATCCGATGGGTGGAAAGGTTGACCTGCGGCTGATACACCAGATGAAACTGGTTCCGGGACAGCGCTACTGCAAGATCCTTTTCCAGCTGCTTCCGCTCGCGTATTTCCTGGTCAACGCTGGCAACAAAAAACTGGAAGTAGTTATGGCCGTTTTCTTTGGCCAGGGCCATGGTCTGCTCTGCGCTCTGTAGCAGCCTGTCTGCTTTCTTTGCATCGCCCGGGAACAGGGCAATGCCCAGGGTGACGGTGATGGAGACGGTCTGGTTGTCAAAGCTTATCGGTTTGGTGACGCACCCCAGAATCCGGTCGCCGGTGTCGGCAGCCTGAAAGCCGTCTCTCAGGCCTTTTTCAACAATCACGAACTGGTCACTGCCCAGACGGCCAAAGGTAAAGCGGTTGCCGGGCAGGTTCTGGGTCAATCGATCGGCGACGGTTTGCAGTATCCGATCCCCGGCCCGGAAGCCGCACTGTTCGTTGATGGATTTGAAATCATCGATGCCACAGCAGGTCAGGGACAGCACCGTGTGATCCCGCTGGGCTTCCTCTATGTCGACCTGAAGCATTTCCATGAAGGTATCACGGCTCGGCAGGCCGGTGAGCTGATCGTAGCGGGCCAGCCGACTGACCCGGTCCTCGGCTTCACGATGGCGGGTCTGGCTGTCACCAATGGCGACCAGAAGGTTGTTGGTGGCATGCACCCACAGCCCCAGTTCATCGTCTTTGTGGCCCTGGGGAAGGGCAATCAGATTGTCGTCTGGCCGGTCCGGGTCCACCTGCTTGACCGAATGGACAATGCGCAGGAGTGGCCGGGTCAGCAACAGATGAAAAACAACGAACAATACCATGCCCAGAATCACCGCCGTGGCGACGCCTGAAGCAAAGGTGATGATGGCCCGCTCCAGCCAGGTATCGGCGATAGGGCCCGTGTCGTAGTTTATTTCGAGAAAGCCGTAAACATTGCCGGGTTCGGATTCACGGGTTAATTCGGTTCTATAACGACGGACGTCGTCAAAGATGGCATCGGTGATCGAGCGAAACGCCAGGTCCCGCAGGGCGCGGTCTCTGACGGCCAGTGATTCTCCGTCGGGATGGGTGATACGCGCAAAGTGGATGGCTTCCTGGGCAAACAGACCGTCCACCACCTGTCGGGCCAGGTCGCCGTCGATGCTGAACACGGCCTGGGTGGATGCATCCCTGACCAGGCTCAGGGTCTGGCGGGCCTGCGCATCAAGTGCGGTTGACACCCGGTTGGCATCGAGGATGACCTGTATTGACGCGACAAGAATGCCGCTGGCCAGAGCCACGGTAAGCACCCAGCGAAGTACGCGATACCCCAGCCGATGTTCTAGCTCAAAAGAGTTCTGCATGCTGGTCCGTCAAAATCCTTGTCAGCGTCCTCTGGACCAGTTAGCGCGAGTCGGAGGCTGCGGGTCCGTGGGGTTGAAAACTGTCCTTTTCAGTATGGATTAATTTTCCATATCTGCATGGAGTATCAAAGATTTTTTCATACAATTCAGGCATTCAGTGTGTCGTTTTGTAAAACGGTTTTTACCCCACGCACAAAAACGCCCGCGGCATGGCGGGCGTTTCATCGGGCAGCATTGTAAACCGCTGCCTTATTCGATCGGTTATGCCAGGTTTTTGTTTACAAAATCCCAGTTAACGAGGTTCCAGAAGGCTTCCAGATAGTTTGGACGGCTGTTCCGGTAATCGATGTAGTAGGCATGTTCCCAGACATCGACGGTCAGAACGGGCTTGTCCGCACCGGTCAGAGGCGTTTCGGCATTGCTGGTATTGGCAATGGCAACGCTGCCATCGGCTTTCTTCACCAGCCAGGTCCAGCCGGAACCAAAGTTGCCGGCGGCCTTCTCATTGAATTCTTTCTTGAAGTCTTCAAAAGAACCGAACGCTTTCTCGATGGCGTCTTTGGCTGCGCCGGTTGGCTCGCCACCACCGTTAGGGCTCAGGCAGTGCCAGTAGAACGTGTGGTTCCACACCTGGGCGGCGTTGTTGAACAGGGGGCCGCTGGCGCTCTTGATGATGTCTTCCAGAGGCTTGTTGGCGTTGTCCGTACCTTCAATCAGGCCGTTCAGTTTTGTGACGTAGGTGTTGTGATGCTTGCCGTAATGATATTCCAGGGTTTCCTTGGAAATATGCGGCTCTAGTGCGTTCTTTTCGTAAGGCAGTGCGGGAAGTTCAAATGCCATGAGGTTGTTCTCCCTCTCTCTCTCTGTTTATTGAAATAGCGTGTTTGTATTATGGGGCTGACAGTCGTGATATCAACCTTTTGATGTCAAAGAGCTTTCAAATTCAGGACAGCCCGGCAGGAACTGCGCGCAGTTCCTGACCCGCCAGACCAGCTCTCTGTAGCTGTCTGCAAGGATGTTGACGTGCCCCAGCTTTCGCCCGGGCCGTTCACCCTTGTTGTACAGGTGCAGGCGGGCATAGGGCAGTTCGAGAATACGTTCAATCTCGCCCTGCTCACCAATGATATTGATCATACAGCTGACGCCGCGAGGTTCAACATTACCGAGCGGATGCCCGCTGACGGCGCGGATATGGTTCTCGAACTGGCTGGTCATCGCGCCTTCGATGGTCCAGTGGCCCGAGTTATGCACCCGCGGCGCCATTTCATTGGCGACCAGGCCATCGGCGGTTTCGAACAGCTCAAGGGTCAGGACACCGACATAGCCCAGCTCATTCAGCAGGGCTTTTATATAGCGTTGCGCATCTTCCTGAACGTGCTTTTCCAGCCCCGGGGCGGGGGCAATGGAGTAACGGAGAATACCCTGATGGTGATTGTTTTCAGCCATGGGGTAAAAAGCCAGTTCACCGGATTGGGTGCGAACCGCAATGATTGATAGCTCCCGGTGGAACTCGACAAACTTTTCCACAATCAGGCGCGGATGGTTGATTGAATCCCAGGCATCTGCGGCCTCTTCAGGCGAATGCAACACCGCCTGGCCTTTGCCGTCATAGCCCTCGGTGTTGGTCTTCGCCACTACCGGGCAGCCCAGGGCCTCGGCCGCCGCCTGCAGGGACTCGGCGCTATCGGCGATTTTCCATTCCGGTGTTGGGATGCCGAGCTCACCAAAGAGTGACTTCTCGGCTTCCCGGTTCTGACAGACCTTGAGGGCGCGTGGGCAGGGATGAACCGGCTTCTTTGCCGCAATTTTTTCAGCGAGGTCTACGGGAAGGTGCTCAAATTCGTAGGTTACCCGGTCGACCCGGGAAATAAAGTCGTCCAGGTATTGGCCGTCCCGGTCAATCATGACTTCACCCAGGCCGGCACTCGGGCTGCCGGACATGTCATAAAAAACAAAGGTTTTGGCAAGCGGGTAGCCGGACAGCGCTAACATACGCCCCAGCTGTCCTGCACCAAGTACGCCAATTCTCATCTTTAATCTCCGGTCGTCTTCAGGCAACTGTTAAGTAAGGTGCTGTGAGCAGGTAGGGGCAGGCTTTCCAAAACACGCTCCTTGCGGCACCCCTGCGGGGTCCGGCCCGCAATCACAGATTGCGGTCGCTCGGCTGTCGCATGAAGCTTTGCTTCATAAGCGCTCGGCCAAGCCCCTGTGACGCTTGGGTTCCGCCATCCATGGCTCCACACAGTTTTGGAAAGCCTGCCCCTACCTGCTCAGCTAACTTTGGAGTTGGATTCATTGATTACTGGGATCAGGGTTGTCCAGTATCGATTGTGTTTGTGTCGCCCGGAACCCATCAACGGCTTTACGGACATCGTTATTGAAGGTGCCAATAATCTGCGCTGCCAAAAGGCCGGCATTGGTCGCCCCTGCCTTGCCGATGGCCAGGGTGCCGACAGCAATGCCGCCCGGCATCTGCACGATTGAAAGCAGCGAATCCAGGCCGTTAAGTGTTTTGGACTGGACAGGAACACCCAGCACCGGCAGTGAGGTCTGGGAAGCCACCATGCCCGGCAGGTGCGCAGCGCCCCCGGCCCCTGCAACAATCACCTTCAGCCCGCGGTCAGAGGCCGTCTTGGCGTATTCGAAGAGCAGATCTGGTGTGCGGTGGGCAGAGACGACTCGGGTCTCGTAAGGCACGCCCAGCTTTTCCAGCATGATGGCGGCGTTTTCCATGGTGGGCCAGTCTGACTTCGAACCCATGATAAGTCCTACAAGCGGCTGCATACGCAACAGTCCTGAATCGTTGAAAAGCCGAACATTGTATGTGCCGCCTTCAAGCCATGCAAACCGCCTGTGGCGGGGATTGGCCGGGTCAATGGCGGTTAATCATTTGAAGCGCCTGACCATACGGGTATTATCAGGCCTAACGCTTTCAAACGTCCATAGACCGGAGCTGTAATGGAGCCTATTCGACCCGATGACGACGAGCTGCGCGCAACCCGCGGCGGTAACCCTGCAGGCGAGCCCAGAAATAAGCAGCAGGAAAAGCCCGCCAGACCGCCGGGGGGCGGCGGCAGTGGTGGTAACGGTGGTGGCAAGAAATCATCTTCTTCCGCGCCTTTGCTCTGGATTCTGCTGCTGGTCTTTGCCGCTGCCGGTGGCGCAGGCTGGTATCAACAGAGTGACCGCATCGCGCAAATGGAGAGCCAGCTTGAAGAGGCCGATTACTGGGCGCGACAGAGTAAACTCGCACTTGCGCGTTTTGAGGGTGAGCTGTCAGAAACCGGTGAAGATCTTCAGGAGGCCGGGCAGTCTATCGAGCAGCAGCTTATTGACCAGCGCAAGCGCCTGGATACCGCCGACAGCGAAATACGCAAACTCTGGGGCGTTGCCAATGACCGGAACAAGGCCCGCCTGAACGACCATGAGGCGCGGCTTGACGCGTTGGCTAATAATCTGGAGGAGGCCGCTTCAGAGCGCAAGGCGCTGACCGCATCGCTCAGTGACCTCGGGTCAACTCTGACCTCGAAACTGGACGGTCTTGAGTCGTCGCTGGAACAGGACCTCGCGGCTGTTGCCGGGCGTGTCGATAGCCAGCAGTCAACGCTGGAAGAGTTACGTTCGTCGGTTGCGTCTGTGGATGACCGGATCGATTCCAGACTCAAGCGCTTTCAACGGGAGCAGTCGCTGACTATTGATGGGTTGGAGGGTCGCCTTTCCTCGCTGGAACAGAGAACGCAGGCGCTTTCCGGGGGACAGATTGAATCATTACGCTCAGAGTTGGCCAGCCTGGAACGGACGGTTGCGTCGATCGACGCGTCCCGTGCCCAGTTGACCTCCCGGCTTGTGCGGCTTTCGGAGGAAGTCAGTCAGCTTCAATCGAGGTGAGGCGCTCAGTAAACCCGGGTTTGATTGTAGTCAGGGAAGACCGGGTCTAGACTTTCATTGCGGGTTGTCTAAAGGGAATGCCTATGTCACTCAAACAGGAAGCCGGGCGTCGGCTGGCGGCTTTACGCAGGCGATTGGACAGCCTGAACTGCTCCCTTGCAGAGCAGGCATTGCCGGAGAGCCGGCGTCGTAAAGTCAGTGAATTATCCCTGCGGAACAAGGCTCTGAAAGCAGGCCAGACAAGCGCGGGAGAAAGCTCGAAGAATTCCTGAAAAGCATTTGACACGGCCGGACAAATGCTTAAAATGCGCACCTCACTTGATTGAGACGGAACGCCGTTTCAGCAGGTGTGCTGTAAAAGTGGGCGGTTAGCTCAGCTGGGAGAGCATCGCCCTTACAAGGCGAGGGTCACTGGTTCGATCCCAGTACCGCCCACCACTTTTCAGCGTCGCCGGATACCCCATCCGGTCAGGATCGCGGCAATCTCAACGCCTCGATCGATGTGGAGCGGTAGTTCAGTTGGTTAGAATACCGGCCTGTCACGCCGGGGGTCGCGGGTTCGAGTCCCGTCCGCTCCGCCAATTTCTGCAGAATCTTCCTTTCTTTGGTTATTTCTTTAACGCAATATCCGTTGATACTGTTCCGGAATCAGGAGCAGGAATAATTCATGTCCTGTTTTTGCGCGAGGTAGCGTTTTCAGCGTTTGAGTAACGCGTCCGGGTCTGGCTTTTATTCGTAATAATTGCCGGAGACGGTATTACAAGATATTCAGGAGAGACCATGACTGCATCTTCCGCCGGCGTCAGCCGCTACCCCCATCTGCTTGAGCCCCTGGATCTGGGTTTTGTGACGCTTCGCAACCGTGCCCTGATGGGGTCCATGCACACCGGGCTGGAAGAGGCCAAAAACGGATTTGACCGTCTGGCCCGATTCTACGCTGACCGGGCCCGTGGCGGGGTTGGGCTGATCGTTACTGGTGGCATTGCACCCAACGAAGAAGGCGCGGTGTTCCAGCACGCGGCCAAAATGAGTACGCCGGAAGAAGCCGAAAAGCACCGGGTCATTACCAAAGCGGTTCATGACGCCGATGGACGAATCTGCATGCAGATTCTCCACGCGGGTCGATACGCCTATCATCCCGGGCTGGTTGCGCCGTCTGCCATCCAGGCGCCGATCAATCCGCTCACGCCCAGAGCGCTGGATGAAGACGGCATAGAAAAACAGATCCAGGACTATGTGAACTGCGCCGCTCTGGCCCAGGAAGCGGGTTATGACGGTGTCGAGGTGATGGGGTCAGAGGGCTACTTCATCAACCAGTTTATTGTGAAGCACACCAATGATCGCACCGACCGTTGGGGTGGCAGTTACGAGAACCGCATTCGCCTGGCTATCGAGATTGTTCGCCGGGTCCGTGAGCGGGTCGGCGCGAACTTTATTGTGATCTACCGTCTGTCCATGCTGGACCTGATCGAAGATGGCAGCACCTGGGACGAAGTGGTGCAGTTGGCAAAGGAAATCGAGAAAGCGGGCGCCACCATCATCAACACCGGCATTGGCTGGCACGAGGCGCGGGTACCCACCATCGCCACCTCCGTGCCGCGTGGCGCGTTCACCAAGGTGACCCGGCGCCTGAAGGATGAGGTCAGCATTCCGCTGGTCACCACCAACCGTATCAACATGCCGGACGTGGCCGAAAAAATCCTGGCTGAAGGGGATGCGGATATGGTGTCCATGGCCCGCCCGTTCCTGGCAGACGCGGATCTGGTGCAGAAGGCCATCGAAGACCGGGCCCAGGAGATCAATACCTGCATCGGGTGCAATCAGGCCTGTCTGGATCACACGTTCAGCGGCAAGCTGACGTCCTGCCTGGTCAATCCACGGGCCTGCCATGAAACCGAACTGAACTACATCAAAACCGACAAGCCCTGCAAAATTGCCGTTGTCGGTGCAGGCCCGGCTGGACTCGCGTTCGCGAGCGTGGCGGCGGAGCGGGGCCATGCCGTTACCCTGTTCGACGGCGGTCAGGAAATTGGTGGCCAGTTCAATGTGGCCAAGCGGATTCCCGGCAAGGAAGAGTTCTACGAGACTCTCCGCTACTACAGGGTGATGCTGGACAAATACGGCGTGGATGTTCGCCTGAACAACCGGGTCAATGTGGATGATCTGAAGGCCGGCGGGTTTGATCATGTGGTGCTGGCCAGCGGTGTAAAACCGAGAACGCCCGACATCGAAGGCATCGACCATCCGAAAGTGATTGGTTACCTGGATGCGTTGCTTGAGCGCAAACCCGTGGGTCAGAAGGTGGCGGTTATTGGCGCAGGCGGCATCGGCTTCGATGTGTCGGAGTTTATCGTTCACAAAGGCACCTCGGCGGCGCTGGACCCGGCTCATTTCATGCGTGAATGGGGCGTGGACCTGACCGTGGAGCATCGTGGCGGCATCAAAGGCATGAAGCCGGAAATGCCGGAACCGGCCCGTGAGGTATACCTGCTCCAGCGCAAAACCACGAAAGTGGGCAAGGACCTGGGCAAAACCACGGGCTGGATTCACCGAACGTCCCTGAAGCACCGCCAGGTGCAGATGGTGCCGGGCGTGACCTACCGGAAAATTGACGATGAAGGCCTGCACGTGACAATCACCCCCAAAGGCGCGGAGCAGGGGGAAGACCGGGTGCTGCCGGTGGACACCGTGATCGTCTGCGCCGGCCAGGACCCGCTGCGTGAGTTGCAGCAGGGTCTGGAGACCGCCGGCATTCCCGTGCATCTGATTGGGGGTGCCGATGTCGCGGCCGAGCTGGATGCGAAGCGCGCGATTGATCAGGGTAGCCGCCTGGCGGCCGAGCTCTAGCCTGCACGCTGGTCACAAAATGTTGCACATTCACCGTGTTAGCCGGTCTTCGACAGGCTAGACTGAAGACCGCATATTGGCGGTTTATCAGAATTTCGGATATCAGGAGTGTGCAATGGCGTCTGCCGATCCGGTAGGTGACGAAAATTCAGCCGTGTTTTTCATGGACGGTAGTGACGTGTCCCGGCAGATGCGGGCGTCAGAGTTTGGCGCATTTCTGGACGGTTATGTCGGCCTGTCAGATCTGGCGGACTCAGACGTTAAATCCGTATTCGTGCTGCTGACTGCCAGCCTGAATATTCGCGCGCTGGTGTTTTTCCGTATCTATTTCGATGAAGAGGGCCGGGCGGACGCCAGCTGGAATCTGCCGGTGGAAGAGCTGGCAAGAAAAGGTGCCAAAGGCCCTGACCTGGGCGGCGGCCCTATCAGGCTGGTGTGCCGCAGCCAGTGCCCCGAATCGGTCAACGCTGACGAACTCTGGGATCCGGACATGACGCCGGGCAGCAACCATTTCCAGTCTATCCGCCGTGCCGTTGAGTCCAATGCGCTCAGGTTCCGCAAGGCAAAACCACCGTCAGACGAAGACATTCCCGTGCTTTCGGCGGACTCCGGTTCCGCGCAGTCAAAGCCGGGAGAAGACGCCGCCGCTGCCGCCGACCGTGCCAGACTGGCCCAACTGATCCGCGAACAGCGGCTTCGCATCAAGACCCTGCAGAGCGTTCATCGTGACGCACTCTCCGATCTGCAGCGGGAAAACCGCCATGAAATCCAGACTCTGCGCAACGAACTGGCGGAAGTGCAACAGCGGCATGAGCGCCAGAAACTCAGCAACGAGCAGCTGAAAAAACGACTGGCGGAGCGTAACGAGCAATACCTCCACATGCAGGAGCAGATTGCCGGCGAAGCGGCCAGCAAGGATCGGGAGGGAGCTGCAGCCAGCGCAGAAGTGGTTTTGCTCAAGGAACAGCTGGACAGACGCCAGCGTGAACTGGAACTTCGCGATGAAAAAATTGTGGCGCTGGAGCAGGAAAACTACGATTTGCGTCACCAGACGCCCACTGAAAATTCAGTGATGGATCACCTGCAGAAACATTCAGTGTTTCTCGTGGCCTACCACCCGGGTGTCGGCCACGTTACCCTGCCATACGACGACATTGAACCCTATTTCCGGAACCCGGTTGCCTACGCCGCCGAGCGCTGCGGCCTGAACGAACCGGCCTACCGGCAGTGGCTGGAACACTACGAAAACCCGTTCTGCTTCCACGAGGGTAGTGAAGGCCATCCGTGCAAACAGCCGGTCATGCGGGTCAGTCAACCGTCGGAATTCCGCCCCGGCGTGGATGACCGTTGCGAAGATCACCAGCCGGACAGCCGTTAACACGAACTTTTTCAGAATCCCGCCGTATTTCGTTAGTATGGGTGCCTCTTTAGGAGACCCCCATACAGATACTCACAGGAAGTCTCATGGATCAATTCAGGAACATCGGCGTCATCGGGCGCATGGGAAGCGCGCAGGTCGTGGAGTCGCTGCGCCAGCTCAAACACTACCTGGTCAGCAACCACTACCATGTGATCGTTGAAGAAGACACGTCCACCATGTTGCCCGGGCACGGCCTGCAGGTCGCCAGCAAGAAACTGCTGGGAGAAATTTGTGACCTGGTGATTGTGGTGGGCGGCGACGGCAGCCTGCTGGGTGCCGCGCGGGAGCTGGCCAAGTTCAAGATTCCATTGCTGGGCGTTAACCGCGGCAGGCTCGGGTTCCTGACCGATATCTCGCCATCCGATCTGGAGGCGCGGCTTGAGAAGGTCCTGCAGGGCGAATATGTCGAAGAAAGCCGGTTTCTTCTGGATGGCCACGTTGAGCGGAACGGCCAGCCTCTGGGGTTTGGCACCGCGCTCAATGATGTTGTGCTTCACCCCGGCAAATCTACCCGCATGATCGGCTTCGACCTGTATATAGACGGGCATTTTGTTTACAGCCAGCGCTCGGACGGGCTGATTGTGGCAACACCCACCGGTTCTACCGCCTATTCCCTGTCGGCGGGCGGGCCGATCATGCATCCGAAGCTGGATGCGGTGGTGCTGGTGCCTATGTTCCCGCACACCCTGAGCAGCCGCCCGATCGTGGTGGACGGCAAAAGCGAGATCAAGCTGGTGATCGGGGAAACCAATGCGACCTACCCGCAGATCAGTTTTGATGGCCAGATGAACATTGCCTGCGCACCCGGCGACATCATCCGGATCACCAAAAAGCCGTTCAAGATCCGGCTGATACACCCAACAGACCACAATTTCTACGCCACCTGCCGGGACAAGCTAGGTTGGGCCAGCGAAATCGCAGCGAGTTAACCATGACATTTCAGAAACCAAGCGCGAGCCGCGGTTACGATATTATCGGCGACATTCACGGCTGTGCAGGTACCCTGATGCGGTTGCTGGAGCAGATGGGATACCGCAAGCGCAACGGTGTGTATCAGCACGATACCCGACAGGCGATTTTCATCGGCGATATCATTGACCGTGGCCCCCGAATCCGTGAGGCGCTGCATCTGGTCAGGGATATGGTGGAGCATGGTGCCGCCCGCATTGTCATGGGGAACCATGAATACAATGCGCTTGGCTACTGCACCCGCGCCCGCGCTGGCAGCGGCAAGAAATGGCTGCGGGAGCACAATGCCCGCCACGACCGGCTTATCCGTGAAACCATGGATCAGTTCGAGCATTTCCCCCATGAGTGGAATGAATTTCTGGAGTGGTTCTATACCATTCCGCTGTTTATTGACGAGCCGGATTTTCGGGCCGTCCACGCCTGCTGGGACAGCAACCTGATCGAGACATTCAAGGCTCATCAGGGCGGTGCCTGCATTGATGATGATTTTCTGCATGCGTCCGCGGCCATCGAATCCTTTGCCGGACAGGTAATGGATACCCTGCTGCGTGGCACCGACCTGCGCCTGCCGCCGGGTGTAAAAATCACCGGGCGGGATGGCTATGTGCGTCAGTTTTTCCGCACCAAGTTCTGGGCCGACAACCCCAGAACCTACGCCGATGTGGTGTTTCAGCCGGACCCCTTGCCGGAGGAGGTGGCCAGTCGCGAGCTTACCGAGGCGGAACTGGGCCAGCTCTGCAGTTATCCGGCGTCGGCACCGCCGGTCTTTGTCGGGCATTACTGGAGGGATGGTGAGCCCGCGCCGCTGAAACAGAACGTGGCCTGCATCGATTACAGCGCGGTCAAATACGGCAAGCTGGTAGCGTATCGACTGGACGGCGAGCAACGCCTGTCCCGTGACAAATTTGTGTGGGTGGACGTAGAGCGCCCGGAGCGGGCGGGGTATCCCGCCAGTGAAGACAGTATAGCGAGGTGATCTTTGTACCGGGTTAAACAGATTGACGCTGGCAACGACCTTGCCGGATTCAGCCGATGGCTGAAAGAGCAGGGTGTTGTGCACCGGATCACCGAAGAAGGTGACGCACAGATTCTGTGGTTGGAAAACCCGGACAATGCGGACCCCGTGTTGCAGGCGCTGGATCGTTATCTGAGCGAGCCGAAGCTCCGGGAAAGGGTGGATGAGATCGCTCATTCACCGGTGTTCGTGCGCGGGCGCTGGCAGCCCTCGCCCCGGCATGCGCCGTTTGTGCTGGCGCTGATCATTATCGCCGGGGTGGTGGCCTGGGTGACGGACCTCGGCCAGAATACCCTGTCAGCCTACCTGATGATGACCGACCCGAGGCTGTATGAGTTTGACAGCCTGGCGGTGCGGCTCCAGGCGCTGACGGCGACTCTGGCAGGCGGCGAGGTCTGGCGGATACTGACGCCGGATTTCCTGCATTTCAGCTGGACACACATTGTGTTCAATTCGGTGATGCTGTGGTTTCTGGGCAGCCAGATCGAGTGGTTTGACGGCCGCCAGCGGCTGCTGGTGCTTTTCGTCGTTGTCAGCGTGCTGTCCAACGGGTTCCAGTACCTTATGTCAGGGCCCCTGTTCGGCGGATTGTCAGGGGTCGTTTATGGCATTCTCGGCTACTGCTGGTTGAGCCAGCGTCAGCGACCCCGGTTTCAGTTCCCACCCGCTCTGGTGACGTTTGCGGTCGCCTGGATGGCATTGGGGTTTACCCCGATTCCCGAGATAATCGGGCTTGGTAGGATGGCGAATGAGGCTCATCTGGGCGGGTTTCTGGCGGGCATCGCCCTGGCGTTGATTTTGCCGGTACCAAAAAAAGCCCCACAACAGGGTGGGGCATGAAGAGAGCGTGTAAGCTCTGATGAGAGAGACCAAATGCACACAACCTCCGTCATTTGGTGATGCAATGATAATCATTATCATTAATGTCCGTCAACAGTTTCTCCGGATTTTTTATCCCTGGACTAACGGGAGCGCAAAATGACCTATGACGAGCTGATCAAGCGACTGGATCCCTCGGTGTACCAGAACCTCAAGCGGTCCCTGGAACTGGGAAAGTGGCCGGATGGCCGCAAGCTGACGCCGGAACAGCGCACCATCTGCATGGAAGCCATTATCTATTACGAGGAGCATCATCAGGTGCCCGAAGCCGAGCGTGTGGGTTACCTGGACCGGGGAAAAAAAGCCGGCACTGCCTGCGATCCAAGCGTGTCGCGGACAACCGGTGTCGCCACCGGCAACCCGGACAATTTCTTTGAGGTGAAGTCTTGAGCACAGTGGTCGACGTGACCGGGCGCCTGCGGAAAATGCCCGCCGAGGCCAGCAGCCCGGTCAATTACAGCCTGCTTGTGGGTGAGACCCGCGTGCCGCTTAATGACCTTCTGGGTCGCCCGGTGAGGCTCGACTTTGACGGCGTGATACGCTGTATCAACTGTGATCGGAAAACCAACAAGAGCTTCAGCCAGGGTTTCTGTTTTCCCTGCTTTAAAAAGCTGGCGGCCTGCGATACCTGTATCATGAGTCCGGAAAAGTGCCACTACTACGAAGGCACGTGTCGCGAGCCGGAGTGGGGCGAAACCCACTGTATGGTCGAACACCTGGTGTATCTGGCCAATTCATCCGGCCTGAAAGTCGGCATTACCCGTGGCAGTCAGGTGCCGACCCGCTGGATTGATCAGGGCGCGGTGGACGCGATTCCGATGATTCGCGTCTCGACCCGGCAGCTCGCCGGTTTTGTAGAGGTTGCCTGCAAGCAGCATGTTGCCGACCGCACCAACTGGCGCACCATGTTGAAAGGCGAGGCCCCGCCGCTGAATCTTCGTGAAGAGCGGGACCGTATCCTGGAACTTATATCCGGCGATCTGTCAGATCTGCAAAGCCGTTATGGCGACGACGCCCTTCGACCTGTCAGCGAGGACTCGCTGGCCCTGAGCTATCCGGTTGAGGTCTGGCCGGACAAAGTGAAAACCCACAATCTCGATAAAGCGTCGACGGCCGAGGGCGTGCTCCAGGGTATCAAGGGGCAGTATCTGATCCTCGACACAGGCGTGATCAACATTCGAAAATACACCGGCTACGAAGTCCGCTTTCGGGCATTTCCCGATCAGTAAACGCCGGCAACCGATTCTGGAGACTAACCATGCGCACCAGTCAGCCGCAAACCATCTACCTTAAAGACTACAAAGTGCCGGCCTATGTCGTGGATCATGTGGATCTGCGATTTGAACTCTTTGAAGACGGCGCCCGGGTACACAGCCTGCTTTCCATGCGCCGCAATCCGGACAGTCAGGAAAGCGGTGCCAGCCTGGAGCTGGACGGCGACAGCCTGACACTGGAATCCATTAAGCTGAACGGCGAAGTCCTCGCTGAAAGTGATTACGACAACCGTGGCGAGAAGCTGGTGGTGTCTACCGTTCCCGACGAGTTCGAGCTGGGCGTGGTGACCTGGCTGGAACCCCAGAACAATACCCGGCTGGAAGGGCTGTATAAATCCTCGGGAATGTTCTGCACGCAGTGTGAAGCCCAGGGCTTCCGGTGCATTACCTATTTCCCCGACCGGCCGGACGTGATGGCGCGCTTCCGCACCCGTGTAGAGGCGGACAAATCCGCCTATCCGGTGCTGTTGTCGAACGGCAACGATGTGGACAAAGGCGATCTCGGGGACGGGCGCCACTTTGTGACCTGGGAAGACCCCTTTCCCAAGCCCAGCTATCTGTTTGCCCTGGTTGCCGGTGATCTGGTGGAAAAGCGCGATTCGTTCCAGATCATGTCCGGACGCGACATTGACCTCAGAATGTACATTGAGCCCCGCAACGCCGAGAAATGCGATCATGCGCTGGACTCACTGAAGCGCGCCATGCGCTGGGACGAAGAGGTCTACGGCCGCGAGTACGATCTGGACATTTTCATGATTGTCGCGGTGGACGATTTCAACATGGGCGCCATGGAAAACAAGGGCCTGAATATTTTCAACTCTTCCTGCGTGCTGGCCAGCCAGGAAACCGCTACCGATATGGCGTTCCAGCGGATTGAATCCATTGTCGCCCATGAATATTTTCACAACTGGTCCGGCAACCGGGTGACCTGCCGTGACTGGTTCCAGCTGAGCCTGAAAGAGGGCTTCACGGTTTTCCGGGATTCCCAGTTCTCATCGGACATGGGTTCCCCGACGGTCAAACGCATTGAAGACGCCTCGATGCTGCGCACCGCCCAGTTCGCCGAGGATGCCGGCCCCATGGCGCACCCTGTGCGCCCCGAGTCCTACATGGAAATCACCAACTTCTACACCCTGACCATTTATGAAAAGGGCTGCGAAGTGGTGGGCATGATCCGCACCCTGCTGGGCGAGGACATGTTCCGCAAGGGCAGTGATCTGTATTTTGAACGGCATGACGGCCAGGCGGTGACCACCAACGATTTTGTGCGGGCGATGGAAGATGCCAGTGGCCGCGACCTGTCCCAGTTCCGGCTCTGGTACGAACAGGCAGGAACGCCGGAGCTGACGATCAGCGATGAGTTCGATCAGAGCCGGGGTGTTTACAGTCTGACCATCGAACAGGCCATCCCGGATACCCCGGGCCAGACCCACAAGAAACCCCAGCACATTCCGTTTGCGCTTGGCTTGCTGGGTGCTGAGGGCGAGCCGCTGCCATTGATGCTGTCAACGGACGATCAGGGAGCGCCCACGGAGCGCGTTCTGGAGCTGACTGAGGCGAAGCACACGTTCGAGTTCCACGGTATTCAGAAGCAGCCGGTGCCGTCACTGCTGCGACATTTCTCCGCACCGGTTCGGGTGAACTATCCCTGGACCCGGGAGCAGCTGACCTTCCTGATGAGCAATGACCCGGACGGTTTCAACCGCTGGGATGCCGGGCAGAAACTGGCGATTGATGTGATCCGTTCGCTGGTCGGGCAGGGCGATGCTGCCCGGGTAGATCCGGGGCTTATTGATGCCTATCGTGGCCTGCTGGCCGACGACACGCTGGATCAGGCACTGGTGGCCAAAATGCTGCAACTGCCCTCCGAGGCGTATCTGATTGAGTTGTCCGACAAGCCTGAAGTACAGGCGATCCATGGGGCCCGGGAAAAGGTGCTGGCCCGTATGGCGGGTGAACTCCGGGACGATTTGCTGGCGTGTTATCACCGCAACACCGTTAGCGGCGTGTATGAAGTGACGCCGGAATCGGTTGCCCGTCGCAGCCTGCGCAATACAGCGCTGGGCTGGCTGCTGCACGTGGACGACGGTGAAGCCCGGTCGCTGGCTCTGGCCCAGTATGCGGATGCCGACAATATGACCGATCGCCTTGGGGCGCTCCGGGCACTGGTCGGTTCCGGCTTTGAAAGCGACCGCGACCAGACGCTGGCCGACTTCTATGAGCGTTTCAAGGCAGATCCTCAGGTGGTTGAGCAGTGGTTCTCGGTTCAGGCTGCCAGTGGGCGGACCGGAAGCCTGCCGCAGATCAGGGAACTGATGCAGCATCCGGCCTTTGACTGGAAGAATCCCAACAAGATTCGTTCGGTGATTGGGGCGTTTGCCGGGCAGAACCTGCCGGCGTTCCACTCTGAAGACGGGTCTGGATATGAGTTCCTGGTTGAACAGGTCTGTCGGCTGGATGACCTTAATCCGCAGATTGCGGCGCGGCTGGTGTCGCCCCTGACCCGTTGGCGCAAATTTGCGCCCGTGCATGGTGACCAGATGAGTTCAGCGCTGGAAAAGGTCAGTCAGAAACAGGGATTGTCACGGGACGTGTATGAGGTCGTGCATAAAAGCCTGGCGGGTTCCTGATAGCGAATCGGGCCGACGCTGACAGGGCCTGCGGCAGGAAATAGCCGACCCAGGTAAGCGGGAAAGCAAACAGCAAAAGGAACAGTCATGTCGCTTAAACAGAGATTTTCCATGCTTGCGGTTGCTGCCGCTGTCAGTTTCGGGGTCGTTTCCACCGCAGTCGACGCCCAGGAGCAGACGTTCGTTACTATCGGCACCGGCGGTGTAACCGGCGTTTATTACCCGGCGGGTGGCGCCATCTGTCGACTGGTCAATATGGATCGCCAAGAACACGGTATCCGCTGCTCCGTTGAGAGTACCGACGGTTCTGTGTACAACCTGAGCGCGATTCGTCAGGGTGAACTCGATTTCGCGGTGGCGCAGTCGGACTGGCAGTATCACGCCTATAATGGCAGCAGCCAGTTTGACGAGGACGGCGCCAATAAAAAGTTGCGGGCAGTTTTTTCACTGCACCCTGAGCCGTTCACCGTTGTCGCCAGTAAAGGCTCCGGCATCAAAACCTTTGAAGACCTTGAGGGCAAGCGGGTCTCTGTAGGCAACCCCGGTTCCGGCCAGCGTGCCACCGCGGAAGTCCTGATGGATGAGATGGGCTGGACCATGGACCGGTTTGCGCTGCCGGCTGAACTCAAGGCCGCCGAACAGTCCCAAGAGCTGTGCGATGGCAACATTGATGCCTTTTTCTACACGGTGGGGCATCCATCGGGTGCGATCAAGGAAGCGACAACTTCCTGCGATAGCGTGATTGTGAATGTGGATAATGCTGCAACCCGGAAGCTGACCAGCGACAACCCATATTATCGTAAGGCAACCATCCCTGGCGGTATGTACCGTGGCAGCGACGACGATGTGACCACCTTTGGTGTGGCGGCAACGTTCGTCTCCTCAACGGACGTGTCCGAGGAAATCGTCTACGAGGTCGTCAGGGCCGTATTCGAAAACTTTGATAGCTTCAAGCGGTTGCATCCCGCCTTTGCAAACCTGCAGCACGACGAGATGGTCAGTGATGCACTGAGTGCGCCCCTGCATCCAGGTGCAGTCAAATACTACAAAGAAGCCGGCCTGATGGACTGATCCTGCCCGGGCTGGTAGAGTCCTGCGCAAATCGGCCCGTGGTCTGTATCACGGAGAGCCGACCCCATGTGGTCTCTGGTACGGATCACCTCTGAGTTAACAGGAGACAATCATGCCCGTTGTTACTCTGCCTGATGGCAGCCATCGCAGTTTTTCCGAATCCGTAACCGTTCACGACGTTGCCGCTGATATCGGGGCAGGCCTTGCCAAAGCCGCACTGGCCGGCCGTGTTAATGGCTCTATGGTGGACACCAGTTTCCCCATTGAAGAAGACGCTGACCTGGCCATTATCACCGAGCGCGATGAAGATGGCGTTGATGTCATTCGTCATTCCACCGCCCATCTTATGGCCATGGCCGTCCAGGAGCTGTTTCCGGGTGCGCAGGTGACCATCGGCCCAGTGATTGATAACGGCTTTTACTACGATTTCAAATATGACCGCCCGTTTACCAATGAAGATCTGGGCCGGATCGAAAAGCGCATGGAAGAGCTGGCAAAGCAGGATATCCCCGTATCCCGCTCGGTGATGGCCCGCGAGGACGCCATCAAGCTGTTCAATGACATGGGCGAAGAATACAAAGTCCGCATCATCGAAGACATTCCCGGTGATGAGGATCTGTCTTTCTATCAGCAGGGTGATTTTATCGACCTCTGCCGCGGTCCCCACGTGCCCAGCACTGGCAAGCTCAAAGCGTTCAAGCTGACCAAGGTTGCCGGCGCCTACTGGCGGGGCGATACCAGTAATGAGCAGCTTCAGCGCGTTTACGGAACGGCCTGGGGCAACAAGAAAGACCTGAAAGCCTATCTGCACCGGCTGGAAGAAGCGGAAAAGCGGGATCACCGCAAGATTGGCAAAAAGCTGAACCTCTTCCACATGCAGGAAGAAGCGCCGGGTATGGTGTTCTGGCACCCCGATGGCTGGTCTCTTTACCAGGAAATCGAGCAGTACATGCGCCAGAAGCAGCATGACTTTGGTTACCGGGAGATCAGGACGCCGCAGGTGGTGTCGCGCTCGCTCTGGGAAAAGTCCGGGCACTGGGACAAGTTCAAGGACGACATGTTCACCACCGAGTCGGAAAAACACGATTACGCCATCAAGCCGATGAATTGCCCCTGTCATGTGCAGGTGTTCAATCAGGGCCTGAAAAGCTACAAGGATCTGCCGTTGCGGCTGGCGGAGTTCGGTTCCTGTCACCGTAATGAAGCGTCCGGTGCGCTGCACGGACTTATGCGGGTTCGCGGGTTTACCCAGGACGACGCGCACATTTTCTGTGAGGAAGATGCCATACAGCAGGAAGTATCCGATTTTATCGCCATGCTTCACGAGATCTATGCCGATTTTGGTTTTGACGAGATTCTTTACAAGCTGTCTACCCGCCCTGAAAAGCGTGTGGGCTCTGATGAAGTCTGGGATAAATCCGAGGCGGCGCTGGAAGAGGCGTTGAATCGTGAAGGCGTGGACTGGGAGTTGTTACCGGGTGAAGGGGCTTTTTACGGTCCGAAAATCGAGTTTTCCCTGAAGGACTGCATCGGCCGGGTATGGCAGTGTGGTACCATCCAGGTCGATTTTTCGATGCCGGGACGCCTCGGCGCCCAGTATGTTGCGGATAATTCCGAGCGCAGAACACCGGTGATGCTTCACCGCGCCGTTCTCGGGTCGTTCGAGCGTTTTATCGGTATTCTGATCGAGGAATATGAGGGTGCTTTCCCGACCTGGCTGGCGCCAACCCAGATTGTGGTGATGAATATTACCGACAATCAAAGGGAATACTGCCAGAAACTGGCAAAAAAGTGGGATTCTCTTGGTTATAGGGTTAATGCCGACTTGAGAAACGAGAAGATCGGCTTTAAAATCCGCGAGCATACTATTAACAAAGTACCCTTCCTTGTGGTCGTCGGTGACAAAGAAGTCGAAAACAACGCCGTTGCGGTGAGAACCCGCAAAGGTGAAGATATGGGTACTTTATCGCTGGATGCGTTTGAACAGCTGATGGCTGATGAGATCGAACGCAAAGGCAGAACCAAAACGGAGATCTGATTATTAAACAGCGAGCGAATCGGGGACGTGCACCAAAAGCGCCAATCAATGAGAATATTGACGCAACTGAAGTCCGTCTTATTGACGCAGAGGGCAACCAAGTCGGCGTAGTGTCGATAGAAGATGCAATCAAGCAGGCAGAAGAAGCGTCTCTTGACCTGGTTCAGGTAACGGATTCCGATCCGATCGTCTGTAAAATAATGGACTACGGCAAGAAAATCTTCGATGAGAAGAAGGCCAAAGCGGCTGCCAAGAAAAAACAGAAGCAGACGCAGGTCAAAGAGCTTAAGTTCCGGCCAGGAACTGAAGAAGGGGATTATCAGGTCAAACTACGCAACCTGGTACGTTTCCTTGAAAACGGGGACCGCGGCAAATTGACGATCCGCTTCCGTGGACGTGAGATGGCACACCAGGAAATCGGTATGAAGCTCATGAACAGGATTGAAGAGGATATTGATGAAATTGCCCAGGTAGAACAGCGGCCGAAAATGGAAGGCCGCCAGATGACCATGGTCGTGGCGCCCCGCAAGAAGAAGTGAACCTGATTGAATAACGATCCCCCGCGGTCGCGGGGGATTTTTCGTTCAGGGACACATTTATGTCACTAAAAACAGAATGCGGAGTTTTAAAAAATGTCGAAAATGAAAACCAAAAGCGGAGCCACCAAGCGGTTCAAGAAAACCGCCACCGGCTTCAAGCACAAGCAGTCCTTCACCAGTCATATCCTGACCAAGAAGAGCCCCAAGCGTAAGCGTCAGCTCCGCGGTACCAAGCTGATCGCTAAGTCTGATGTGGCATCCGTAAGGCGTATGACAGCGTGCTGATTCAGCCGCTAACCATTCCTGCAAAGGTCTAAAGGTAGAAGGATTATAGTATGGCTCGTGTAAAACGTGGCGTGGTAGCACGTCGTCGTCACAAAAAGATATTGAATCAGGCCAAAGGTTATTACGGAGCGCGTAGCCGCGTTTATCGTGTAGCCAAACAGGCGGTTATCAAAGCCGGTCAGTACGCATATCGCGACCGCCGCAACCGTAAGCGCGCCTTCCGCGCCCTGTGGATTGCCCGTATCAACGCAGGCGCTCGCGCCAACGGCCTGTCCTACAGCCGTCTGATCAGTGGTCTGAAGAAGGCTAACGTAGAAATCGATCGCAAGGTTCTGGCCGATCTGGCCATGAACGAGCAGCAGGCGTTTTCTGCTGTTGTTGAAAAGGCCAGAGCGTCCCTGTGATTGCTTAGCTCTTTCATCGATCTGTGATCGGTTCAGGCGCCCGCTTCAGATAGGGCGCTTTGTGATAGGGGAAGGGCGCGCTCTTCCCCTATTTTTGTTTGGAGCATTCCATTTCTGGATTGGAGCAGGGGCAATGGAAAACCTGAATCAACTCGTTCAGGACGGCCTGGCCGCAGTTGAACAAGCCAGTGACCTGAAAGCGCTGGATCTGATCCGCGTCGAGTACCTTGGTAAAAAAGGGGTGATTACCCAGCAGGCGAAAACCCTGGGTAAGCTTTCGGCTGAGGAACGCCCGGCCGCCGGTCAGAAAATCAATGACGCCAAGGGCCAGGTGGAGCAGGCGATCAACGCGCGCCGTGACAACCTGGAGCGGGCTGCCATTGAGCAGAAGCTGGGCAGTGAAGCCATTGACGTTACCCTGCCGGGCAGGGGTCAGGACCTGGGGGGATTGCACCCGGTTACCCGCACGCTCCGGCGCATCGAGCAATTCTTTGCCAGAGCGGGTTATACCGTCGAGCAGGGGCCGGAAATCGAAGATGACTATCACAACTTCGAGGCGCTCAATATTCCCGGCCATCACCCCGCCCGCGCCATGCACGATACGTTCTATTTCAATCCGGGGACTCTGCTGCGCACCCACACTTCGCCGGTCCAGATCCGCACCATGGAGGCTGGTCAGCCGCCTTTCCGGATGATCTGTCCGGGGCGGGTCTACCGCTGTGATTCCGACATGACCCATACCCCGATGTTCCATCAGGTCGAAGGGTTGCTGGTGGAAAAAAACGTCAGCTTTGCAGATCTGAAAAGCACGGTGGAAGAGTTTCTGCGGGTATTTTTCGAGCGCGACCTGCAAGTGCGGTTTCGTCCGTCCTATTTCCCCTTTACCGAGCCCTCGGCGGAAGTGGATATAGAGTGGGGCCGCGAAGAGGACGGCAGTATCAAATGGCTGGAAGTCATGGGTTGCGGCATGGTTCACCCCAAAGTATTCGAACACTGCAATATCGACGCCGAGGAATATCGTGGCTTTGCGTTCGGCCTGGGCGTTGAGCGTCTTGCCATGCTTCGTTACGGGGTGAATGACCTGCGCATGTTCTTTGAGAACGACCTGCGGTTTTTGCGCCAGTTCCGTTGAACCCTGAACTCTGAACAGAATCAACCAGCGACAAGCTCCAGAACAAGGCAGATACCATGAAATTCAGTGAGCAGTGGCTCCGTGAGTGGGTCAATCCGGCAAACGACACACAGGCATTGATGGACCAGATCACCATGGCCGGTCTGGAAGTGGACGGTTTTGAACCCGTGGCCGGAGCGTTCAGTGGCGTTGTTGTGGGGGAGGTTCTGTCTGTTGCGCCGCATCCGGACGCCGACAAGCTGCGGGTGTGTCAGGTCAGCGATGGTCGTAGTGAAGTGCAGGTGGTTTGCGGGGCGCCGAATGTGCGCGAAGGATTGAAGGTGCCCTTCGCCGTGGCGGGCGCCCAGTTACCGGGTGACTTCAGGATCAGGAAAGCAAAGCTGCGGGGCCAGCCCTCGGAAGGCATGCTTTGTTCCGGATCGGAGCTGGGGCTGTCCGACGATCACGCCGGGTTGATGGAGTTGCCCTCCGATGCCCCAGTGGGGGAGGAGCTCCCCGGATTTCTCAAGCTGAACGACGTCACCATTGACGTGGACCTGACCCCGAACCGCAGTGACTGCCTCTCGATCAAGGGTATTGCCCGTGAAGTGGGCGCGCTCAACAGCCTTCCGGTTGAGGGCCCGGAAATCGGGGCGGTCGACGCGGTGCATGCGGACGTGCCGGACATTGCGATCAAGGCGCCGCAAGGCTGCCCCAGCTACATCGGGCGCATTCTGCGTAACGTGGATCTGAGTGTGCCAACCCCCCTCTGGATGCAGGAAAAGCTGCGCCGTTGCGGTATCCGCTCTATTGATGCCGCCGTTGACGTCACCAACTACGTCATGCTCGAACTTGGCCAGCCCATGCACGCGTTCGACCGGGACGAGATCGAGGGCGGCATTGTCGTCAGAATGGCGGAGAACGATGAAAAACTGATCCTGCTTGATGGCCAGGAAGTGGAGCTGACGCCGGACACCCTGATCATTGCGGATCACGCCAAACCCATTGCCATTGCCGGCGTTATGGGTGGGGAGCACTCCGGTGTGAGCCCGAAAACCCGGGACCTGGTTCTCGAGGCGGCCTATTTTGATCCGATCACCCTGGCCGGCAAAGCCCGCTATTACGGGCTGCACACCGATGCATCCCATCGTTTTGAACGCGGCGTCGACTACCGGCTCGCCCGTGTGGCAATGGAGCGGGCGACGGCACTGCTGATGGACATCGTCGGCGGCGAGCCGGGAGAAATCGTTGAAGCAGTCAGCGCCGACGACCTGCCGGGCGAACCCACCATTGATCTGCGCGAGCAGCGCGTCGCCGATGTGCTGGGCATCGAGATAGACAGAACCACCATCGAAGACATTCTGACCCGCCTCGGGCTGCACACTGACAACGTGTCAAAGCTCGGCTGGCGCGTGCAGGTGCCCAGTTTCCGGCCGGATATCAGTATTGAGGAAGATCTGATTGAGGAAATAGGGCGCATCTACGGCTATAACAACCTGCCGGTAACAGAGCCGACCGGCGCACTGGGTCTGAGGCCGCAGGCGGAAGCAGTCCGTCCGGTGTCGGCCATCCAGAACTATTTTGTTGACTGCGGCTATCATGAAGCCATCACTTACAGCTTCGTGGACCCGAAGGTGCAGTCTCTGGTGAATCCGGACGATGAGGGCATTGCGCTGGCCAACCCGATTTCATCAGATCTGTCGGTGATGCGAACAAGCCTCTGGAGCGGACTTCTGAAAACTGTCGGCTACAACCAGAACCGTCAGCAGCCACGTATCCGTCTGTTCGAAACCGGCCTGAAATTCCGGCAGGACGGCGATGGCATTGACCAGCAACCAATGCTGGCGGGGGTCGTGGTGGGTAACCAGTTGCCTGAAAACTGGGCAAACGGCCGCCGATCGTCGGATTTCTTTGATGTGAAGGGGGATCTGGAAAGTCTGTTCCGGATGCTGGGTGTCGAGATCCGTTTTGCGGCGGGTCAGCATCCTGCCCTGCATCCGGGGCAGACCGCGCAGCTGACCAGAGACGGCGAGCCTGTGGGCTGGCTGGGAACGCTGCACCCGCAAGTTCAGAAAAAGCTTGAACTTAATGGCACGATACTGATGTTTGAGCTATTCTTGAATTCAATTGTTTCCGGATATGTGCCTAATTTCAAAGCGCTTTCAAAATTCCCGGAAGTTCGTCGGGATTTGGCTATCATTATCGGAAGCGAGACCGGGTTTGCAGACGTCGAGCGTGTTGCGAAAAAGCATGCCGGCGATCACCTGACAGCATTGCGTGCGTTTGATGTCTACGAGGGCGAAAGCCTGGGCGAGGGGAACCGTAGCCTGGCCCTCAGCCTTTTCTGGCAGCATCCCGAGCGCACATTAAATGAAGAGGAAGTGCACTCGCTCTTTGATGGTGTCATTGATGCACTGAAAAAAGAGCTTGGGGCAACACTGAGGAGTTGATCAATGGCGGCCTTGACGAAAGCGGAAATGGCAGAGCGTTTGTACGAGGAACTGGGACTGAATAAACGCGAGGCCAAGGAAATGGTCGAAGCCTTTTTCGATGAGATCAGGGGCGCATTGAGTCACAACGAGCAGGTGAAGCTGTCCGGTTTTGGCAACTTTGATCTGCGGGACAAAAAACAGCGGCCGGGCAGAAATCCCAAGACCGGTGAAGAAATTCCAATCAGTGCACGGCGCGTCGTTACGTTTCGACCAGGTCAGAAACTGAAGCAAAAAGTAGAAGCGTATGCTGGAACCCAGTCATAACAACGAACTGCCCACAATACCGGGTAAGCGTTATTTCACCATCGGCGAGGTTGCAGAACTCTGCGCCGTAAAAGCGCACGTATTGCGTTACTGGGAGCAGGAATTCCCCCAGCTCTCGCCGGTCAAGCGCCGTGGCAACCGCCGTTACTATCAGCGTGCTGATGTTCTGACCATTCGCCAGATCCGCAGCCTGCTATACGATCAGGGTTACACCATCGGCGGTGCGAAGCAGAAGCTGAGCAGTCACGAGGTAAAAGATGACACCTCTCAGTACAAGCAGATTATCCGGCAGATGATCACCGAGCTGGAAGAAGTGCTGGATGTGCTCAATACCCCGGTGAAATAACCGGGCGGCCAGAGTTAAACCGAAGGAACCGGGGTTCGGCCCCGGTTTTTCTATTTTTGTCCGTATAACTTTTCCCATCCAATACCTGGAGCAAACAATAATGATCGGATACGTAACCATTGGTGTCAGAGATATGGCGAAAGCCAAAAAGTTTTATCTGGACCTGCTGGGTGACCTGGGCGCGAAAGAACTGCTCGACCTCGGACGGATTGCCTTCATCGGAAAGGACATGAAATCGCCGATGCTAGCGGTGTGTGAACCTGCAAACGGCGACGAGGCCAATTGTGGCAATGGCAATATGGTGGCCATTCCTGCCGGATCAAAAGAAGCCGTTGATGTCTTTTATAACCGCGCGGTCGAGTTGGGCGCCGCCAGTGACGGCGAGCCCGGCCAACGCATTCCCAACCAGTTCTACGGCGCCTATGTTCGTGACCCTGACGGCAACAAAATGGCGTTCTTCCACTTCGGCTGAGACATTTTCAAAACAGAATCACGTTTTATAGTGCTCGAGTTTTGCCTGTAATTGATCAGCCAGTTCCCTCAGCTTCTGCGCGGCATCGTTTGTCGCGCCAGCGTTTTCCTCACTGTCTCCCGCTATCTGCCGGATGTGTTCCAGACGTTTGTTGATGTCCTCCGAAACGTGACTCTGCTCTTCGGCGGCGCTGGCCATTTCGACGTTGGTATCCCTGATCATCCTGACACTTTCACGCAGAGCTTCGATGGCGTCCCCGGTCTCCTTGATCATTTCGTTCGCTTCCATTGCCAGATTGCTCCCCGTGTTGATGACTTCGGAGACACTGCTCACACCATCCTGAAGATGCAGAATCTGACTCTGGATTTCCTTGATCGACTCCTGGGTTCTGCTGGCCAGGCGCCTTACTTCTTCCGAGACAACCGCAAATCCCCGACCGTGTTCACCCGCGCGGGCAGCCTCAATGGCGGCGTTCAGGGCGAGCAGGTTGGTCTGCTCTGAAATACCCTCGATAACCGAGAGAATACTGCCGATATTCCCGGAAGCCTCTTTGAGCTTGGCGCTTGTTTCAACGGAGGCCTTGTTATTGTCTAGCTGACTGGCAATTGCGGCCGAGGTCTTGTCGATCGATGACCGCCCACTCTCGGCCAGGGCATCCGCTTCGACGGCAATATTTTCGGCTCTGGAAGCGCTCTCGGCGACGGTTTGGGCGGTGGTCGTCATCTCGTTCATGGCGGTTGCGACCTGCTCGATTTCCTCATTCTGCTCGGCAACCTTTGAGGATGAGCCGGAGGCGATGGATTCAAGCTGCCCGGAGGCAGTGAGCAGGCTTTCTGACGAATTCTTGGTGTCGATAATTGTCGCCTGCAGCCGATCCAGTAGCCGGTCAAAACCCTGAGCCATCAGGCCCAGCTCGGTCTTTTTCTCCGAGTTGAATCTTACCGTCAGGTCGCCCTCGCCCTCCGCAATATCCTGGATTGACGTAATCATCTGATTCAGCGGGCGCGACACCACAAAATGAATGAGCGATGCCAGGCACGCGATGAGGATTAACCCACCGAGAACAATCACCGAAATTGCCGTAAGCACCTCACTCCTGACTATCCCCGACACTTCATCGTGGAGATATCCGGTAACAACCTGGTACCGCCAGGGCTCGAACTCGACCCGGTTCAATTGCCAGCTGTCCGGGGTTTGCGCCAGAACCGTTTCAAGTTGTTCAGTGCTGATGGTGTCTGAATGCATGCGTACCCGGTTCCGGTCATCCAGCAGGGCCAGGAAGCCATTCTCGAGCAGGTGTGAAGACGTGATCGCCTGTTGGAGTTCGTTGAGGTCAGCGGAGTATCCAACGTACCAGATGCCGACCACTTTACCGGACGCATTTTTCATCGGGCTATAGGCGGTAAGGTACGGGTTGCCCAGTATGTCCACCTGACCGAAATAGGCCTCGCCACGGCTGATGGCGACACCGGCAGCGCCGGCCATATTGAGTTTGGTGCCAGTGGCGCGGCTGCCATCGGCCTTTTTCACGTTTGTCGAAACGCGAATGAAGTCCCCTCCGTCCCGCACGAAAAGTGTGGCGGTTCCGCCCATCACGCGGGTAACCCCGTCAACCAGATCGAAGTTGTTGTTGATCAGGCTGTCACCGAGATACAGGGCCGGTGCATCGACACCTGCGACCGGCTCACTGCCCTGTATGCTTGCAGCGCCGACTTCCGTCCCTCGCTCGGTGAGCAGATTCAGCGAGTTCTCAACCCGCTTCAGCATCAGATCGTCTGTAACCGTTAACAGGCTCCTGACTTCTTCGCTGAGAGCATCCCGGCGTTCCATGATCTCGGACGTGATGGTTTTCTCGGTGCCGACAGCGATAAAAACACTGACGGCCACTGCCAGCAGAATGAGAAGGCCCGAGATGGACACAATGAACAGGTTCCGTATGGACATTCTGTTTCTCCGCATGAGTGATGTCGCGACCGTGCCTGGCCCTGGCTTGGTATGAAAAGCAGCAGATCCACATACCTTAATGTGTAACGGCACGCCACGTTCAAAGTTTAGGTTTGGATCACTTCCAGATTACAAGAAATTTATTCACGGCGTGATGAAAAGGTGAGTCTGCCGTTTTCAGACACAGAATTGCCCTTAAGCTAAACTCAGGGAAGGTGGGAGAAAACATGAGTGGATTTTCACAGATAGCGGGCGGCCTGCGCTGGCAGTTCGAAGACCTGACGTCTTTGCTTGCCGCCGCGACCCCCATGCGGTCCGGAGATGTTCTGGCGGGCGTGGGCGCAGGCTCGGATACGGAGCGGGTAGCCGCGCAGATGGCCCTTGCGGATCTGCCATTGAAGGCGTTTCTTCAGGAATCGGTCATTCCCTACGAGCTTGACGAAGTCTCCAGACTAATCCTTGATAGCCATGACCCCGCCGCGTTCGCGGCAGTCAGCCATCTGACGGTGGGTGATTTCAGAAACTGGCTGTTAAGTGATGAGTGTGACGGGGAGGATCTGCGAGCCCTGTCGCCGGGCTTGACGCCGGAAATGGTGGCGGCGGTGTCCAAGATCATGCGGCTTCAGGACCTTGTTCTGGTTGCCCAAAAAATTCGCGTTGAGACGGCTTTTCGCAACACTATGGGCCTGCGCGGAAGAATGGCGACAAGGCTTCAGCCGAATAGCCCGACCGACAGCGTGTCAGCGATCGCAGCGAGCGTGCTTGACGGGCTGATGTACGGCAACGGGGACGCAATGATCGGCGTCAACCCGGCGAGTGACAGCCCGGCGGCGATTGGTCATCTGCTGGACATGCTGGATGCCGTTATCCGTGGCTACAGGATTCCCACGCAGGCCTGCGTTCTTACGCATATAACCTCCACCATTGAATTGATCAACCGCGGTAAACCGGTAGACCTGGTGTTTCAGTCCATAGCCGGAACTGAAGCGGCCAACCGTAGCTTTGGCGTTTCGCTGGCGTTGCTGGAAGAGGGGCGTCAGGCCGCGTTGAGTCTTAAAAGGGGCACCGTTGGTAACAACGTGATGTACTTTGAAACCGGCCAGGGAAGCGCGCTCTCGGCGGACGCCCACCATGGGGTGGACCAGCAGACCTGTGAAGCGCGGGCTTACGCGGTGGCCCGGCACTATGACCCCTTCCTGGTGAATACCGTGGTCGGGTTCATTGGCCCTGAATACCTCTACAACGGCAAGCAGATCATCCGGGCCGGACTGGAAGATCATTTCTGTGGGAAGCTCCTGGGTGTGCCCATGGGCTGCGATATCTGCTACACCAACCATGCCGAGGCGGATCAGGACGATATGGACGCCCTGTTGACGCTGCTGGGAACGGCCGGGGTCAATTTCATTATGGGTATCCCCGGTGCCGACGACATTATGCTGAATTATCAGAGTACCTCGTTCCACGATGCGCTGTACGTCCGGAAAGTGCTGGGCCTGCGACCGGCGCCCGAGTTCGAGCAATGGTTGGGCGAGATGGGCATTATGCGCATGGGTGGTGGGGCTCTCAACACGAGCGGGAGCCTCCCTGATGCTTTTTCAAAGGCGGTTGTCACTGCCACGAAGGAGCTGGGGCGATGAGCAAAGCTCCCCGCATTCTGTCCGGCGGTGTCACCTCCGACCCGTGGAATAACCTTAAAAAGTTGACCGCCGCCCGGGTTGCCCTTGGCAGAGCCGGAGTCAGCCTGCCGACAGCGGCCCACCTGGAGTTCCAGCTGGCCCACGCCGAAGCACGCGATGCGGTGCACGCGGCCCTCGATGCGGAACGCCTGGCGGAACAGATACGTCAGAAGGGGCTTACCTGCCTGGTGGGTCACAGTGCCGCGGTTGACCGCAAAGAGTTTCTTCAGCGCCCTGATCTCGGAAGGAAGCTCGACGATTCTACAAAAGATACCCTGAGCCAATGGCATCAGGAAATGGATTGCGCTTCCTTTGATCTGAGCATCGTTATCGCGGACGGGCTCTCTGCCAGGGCGGTGCGCGACCATAGCCTGCCAGTAGTGGATAGCCTGGTAACGCTGGCGCGGGAGGAGGGCTGGCGTCTATCGCCGGTTGTCATAGTCCGACAGGGCCGGGTTGCGATCGGCGACGAAATAGCGAGCCGGCTGTCTGCCAGTATGGTGGTTCTGCTGATTGGTGAACGCCCGGGGTTGAGCTCCCCCGATAGCCTCGGGGCCTATTTCACCTATCAGCCGAAGCCCGGTCTGAAAGATGATGCCCGCAACTGTATTTCCAACATCCGCCCGGAAGGCCTCAGTTATTCTGTGGCCAGCCATAAACTGGCCGGTTTGCTTCGCGGAGCGAATGCAAGGCAGCTGTCCGGAATTCAGCTCAAGGATGATTCAGATCCGGTCGCTCTGGATGGGGACATCGCCGATATCGGTAATTTCCTGGCTATTACGGATTCTCATGACCAATGATCCAGTTCGCCAGCGGAGTGACAGCGATACCCCGCGAGAAACCCCGGCAAGCAGTTTGAGCGCGTTTGGGCAGTGTGGTAAAACTGCCGCTAGTCAGGGCTCCTCCGGAGCGCTCAGGATATAGAACACCGGCGTTTTAGCGAGGTTTGTCATAATAAGTATCATAACCGGGGTGACCCAGCCATGAAGCTCACACGGATCTCCCTCGCCAGTTTTTCGGGCTGCCTGATCGGCCTGATTGCGATGGCGGTGGTGGGGAGCGCCATGCTGAGCCAGATTAACGCCCGGGAAGCAGAAATGCGGGCCCTGATGGTCCTGCAGAACCGGATCGATAATTTTTCAGCCGCAAGCGATCGGCTGTTGAATCAGCGAGCAGATCCCTCGTTATGGAGTGCCCTGCGCGTCGAAGCATTGGCCCTGCAGGAGGCACTTGCGGGGCAGGAGGAGAAGTATCCCGCCGCACAGCAGGCCATCGATCACATTGACGGAATCGTCGCTATTCTGGAAACCGTCTATCCCCGGGATGGTGCTGCCGGAGACGGGGCGCCCCTGTCTTTAGCGGGTAATAGCGGAAACTCCTTCCGGGGCCAGATCCTCATGACCCGGGTCATGGAGCATGGGATCGCCATTGAAAGCGCCATGCGTGAAATCGAAAACCAGCAAAGAGCGGCCATTAATGGGACGGTTTACTGGCTTATCGGCGCTTTTGCTGCGACCACCCTGGTTTTTGGTCTGTGTTGCATGCTGGCGTTTACTCTGCTTTACCGGCGGATTCACGGTCCGCTGCAGTCGCTCATCCAGGTTGCGGCCCATGTAGAGAAGGGCAAGGCTCATGTTCGCGCAGAATCTGTCGGGAGTGACGAATTCAGCGAATTGGCCGCCACCTTCAATCGCATGCTTGACCGGCAGCAAAGAGATCAGGCTCAACTTGAAGAGCGTGCCCGCCTGCTGGATATCGCCGGCGAAACGGCCCTCTTCGGGGGCTGGTGGGTAGACCTGCGTAACGATCATTGCTACTGGTCCGACATGGTCGCAGAGATCCATGGCCTGCCCCATGATTATAGTCCGTGCGTAGAGGACGGAATCAGTTTTTATGTGCCGGAGCACCGGCCGCGAATTCGTGAGTGTTGGTCAGCCTGCGTCGAGTCAGGCGCCCCCTACGATGAGGAACTCCAGATCATTAACACCCGGGGACAAAGGCGCTGGGTGCGAACCATCGGCGTTCCGGTTCACGATAACCTGGGGACTATCGAGAGAGTTGAGGGCTCGTTTCAGGATATCACGCTCAAACACGAGATGGCGGACAAGCTCCAACACTCACTGAAGATGCGCTATGCCCTGATCGATTCTCTGCCAGCCCACATCGCGGTCATCGATAATGACGGCAATATCTTCGATACTAATGACCAGTGGCGGTTATACGGAACCGAAAACGCCTCCCGTGACGAGCAGTTTGGGCTGGGCAGTAACTATCTGCTCGTCTGTCAAAGCGCCAGCGGCGAGAACGCGGAGGGTGCCCGTGAGTCCGAGCAAGGTCTCAGGGAGCTGTTAATCGGTGAGCGGGACAGCTTCTCAATGGAATACCCCTGTCACTCCCCCGCCCGGGAACAATGGTTCCGCCTGATGGCGAAACGCCTCGGGTCCGATGGTGCGGGCGACAGGGCGCTGGGTGCGGTGGTGATGCACGTCGACATCACCGAGCGAAAGCTTGCCGAACGGCAACTGGAGAAACTGGCCTACGAAGATCCCCTGACCGGCTTGCTGAACAGGCTGGGCTTCACCGGAGCGGTTAACCGCCAGTTGCATGATAAGGGCTGGCAGGCCCAGAGCCTCCTCGTGTTAATGGATATCAAGAGTCAGAGTGACATTAATGATGCTCACGGCTACGAGATCGGCGACAGCCTCCTCAATCAGATTGGCCAGCGGCTAAGGGAAAGGCTGGACAGTAACCTTGTGGGCCGCGTCAACGGCGATTCCTTCGTTTTCTTTTTACAGGGAACAGACCCGGACAAAACCGGGGAGCAATGGCTTAACTCTCTGCTGCATCAACCCTTCAGGGTTGACGATACCACCATTGAAGTGTCCGCTCGTTTCGGGGTCACTTTTCTTGACGAAGAGCGGCGCAGTGCCGAAAGACTGTTGCACGAAGCCGAGCTGGCGCTTTTTGAGACCCGACGTCGCGGCATACGCGACTGGGGCCATTATTCGTCGCGCATGGATAAGGACATACACGAGCGGATCGAGTTGACCGGTGACCTGCAGCGGGCGCTCGCCGGGAACCAGCTCGAGCTGCACTACCAGCCCAAGGTCAACCTGCAGAACGGGAAATTGATCGCCTGCGAAGCCCTCTTACGCTGGGTGCATCCCCAGCGCGGCATGCTGTCTCCGGCGATCTTCATCCCCGTTGCAGAGCAGAGTCAGCTCATCGGGCCGATCGGCGAATGGGTTCTGTTTGAGGCCTGTCGGCAACTGCGTCAGTGGCAGGATGCAAACGTCCAGGTTGTTCGCGTGGCTGTGAACGTGTCGATGGTTCAGTTCGAGCTGGGCGGCCTGATTGACCAGGTGCGCCATGCAATTACGACACACGGGATTGATCCGGGCAACCTGACGCTGGAGATTACCGAAAGCGTCTTTGCCCACCAGTCCGAGGCGTTGCTCAACCAGATGAAGGCGTTGCATGAACTGGGCGTGCGCCTGTCGCTCGACGATTTCGGCACGGGCTACTCTTCGCTGCTTTATCTCCAGCGTTACCCCTTCGACGAGATCAAGATCGACATGGGGTTCGTGCGCAGGTTGCTGGATGACCCCTACAGTCAGCAAATCGTCACGGCTGTGCTGGGGATAAGCTCGGTACTTGGTACTCAAACGGTAGCGGAAGGCATCGAAAGCCCGGCGATTCGCGACAGGCTACTGGATATGGGCTGCCATGTGGGCCAGGGTTACTATTACAGCATGCCGCTGGCTGCTGAAGACTTCCAGTGGCTGCTGGAGAGGGGCTCGGCCCTTCCTCCGCTCACTGTTTCGACAACGGAGGACTGATGAAGTCTAAACAAAGTGAGCAGGCGGACATGGTTTTGGTCAAACGGGCAACGGGCATCCGCAGTCTGGACATTGCGACACGCGGGGGGCTTCCGGCCCACGGGGCCACACTGATTATCGGCGAACCCGGGTGCGGCAAGACCATCCTGGGGTTGCAGATTTTTGCCGGCGCCCTGGCTCGCGGCGAGGGCGGCGTGTTCATGTCTTTCGAGGAGTCGAGTACCCAGATTCTGCGTAATACGGCATCCTTTTCGTGGGGCGAGCGTCTGCACGACACGTCCCGCTGCCAGGTAATCGACGCTCACGGGATGAAGGGCACTGAATTTTCCGGGGCTTTTGACATCGAAGGACTGCTTGCCATGCTCGAATCCTGCGCAGGCAGTGTCGACGGAACCTGGATCATGCTCGATGGCATCGATCAACTGTTGCGTCATCAGCCGGACCAGAACCGGGCCATCGAGCAGGTGGCCCAGATGAACGACTGGTGCGAGCAGAAAGGGTACACGCTGTTGCTGACCGGGAAACACAGCGGTGACCGGCTCACCAGGCCGGAGCATCTTGCCGGTATTGAATTCATGCTGCCAACCATCTTCGTGCTTTCAAGCCAACTGGTAGACGGGCGCCTGCATCGTCGCTTCCGTATCGCCAAGTATCGAGGCACCCAGCACGACCCCGATGAGCTGGCGGTTCTGATCGATAACGACGGTATCCATTTACCCTACGCCGACAGCCTCGGCGAAGAGGTGCCGGCGAACTCCGAGCGCCTCGGCACAGGCATCGGGCGTCTTGATGATGTACTGGGCGGAGGCCTTTATCGGGGCTCCACTACGCTGATTTCGGGGCAGCCTGGTACCTCCAAGACCACCATTGCGGCTGCTTTTGCCCGGGAGGCCTGCCAGCGTGGAGAGCGTGCCCTTTTTGTCAGTTTCGATGAACTGGCGTCGCGGATCGTACGCAACGTGGCCTCTGTCGGTATCGACCTGCAAACCCATATCGACAGCGATAACCTGGCGTTGCATACCCACACGTCCTGGCATTCGCTGGCAGAGCATCATTTCATGGCGCTTCAGCAGCGTATTGACGAGTTCAAACCTGACTGCCTGGTCATCGACCCTGCCTCTGCCATGCTCAAGGCGTCTTCGGCCCAGAGCCCGCAAATTGCTCTGGAACGCCTTCTGGAAAGAACGCGCCGGGAAGGAATCACCACCTTGCTGACCTCGCTGTCTTCCAATGACGACATGAACGATGAATCAACGCTGGCCTCTGTCTCCACCCTGGCCGATACCTGGATTGTGCTTCGCTACCAGATCCGCGGCGGCGAGCGGAACCGCTCGCTCTCCGTAGTCAAATCACGGGGAACGGCGCACTCCAATCAGGTACGCGAGCTGGTCCTCTCCTCAGGGGGTATTGATCTGGCGGATGTCTACCAGTACGGCACCGAGGTACTTATGGGCACCGCGCGTGCTGAAAAAGAGAGCGAAGTGGAGGCGGCCCGGCAGCGGGAAAACAGGGAGCGCGATCAGCACCATCGAATCCTGAGGCGTCAAATTGACAAGACCCAGCTTGAGATCAGTCAGCAACAGACCGAGCTGGAAAGACTCCGCGCTGAACTCGAGGATGAGTCAGCGTTTCATGGCAGCAGCGACCAGGAATCGGCCCGGCATAATGAGAATATTCGCCAGCGTCGGGAACCGGAACACAAGATCAGCCGGGAAAAGCAGGGGACGCAGCATCGTCGGGAAGGTGACCAATGAACAGTGAAGGTAACAGTACGATACCGCTGTCCCAGCGTCTTATCCTGTTCGTGACGGGTGATGCGCCCCGCACCGGTCGCGCGCGTTCCAATCTTTCATCCGCTCTCGCTCAAACAGGCCTCGACGGCTGGCCCCGCGAGATCGATCTGCTAAAAGACCCCAGCCAGGCGATTGCCTTCGGCATGTTTGCCACTCCGGCGTTGCTGAGGGCAGATCAAACCCTGGACAGGGCCGTGCTCTACGGAGACCTTTCCGATGAACGCGCGCTCAGGCAGTTTCTGGACGAACTGTGACGAGCAAAGAAGTGACTTCCAGTTTCTCCATTTCCGCGAGACCTCCTCTCCATGCAGCCAACGCGCGTAGGTCGTGAGCAAAAACATGACGCTATGTCCGAGCTAACTGGCCAGTAAGGATGGATTTATTCCAGTCACAAGGCAGGGCCGCCAATGCTGCAGGTCCCGGAAGGGGCTCGATGCAACTGAAGCACCACGGGACGTTTCTTTTTGCGGACATACAATTTGAAGGGAAGCCCGTGACTGATTTCGGGATTGAACCACACCATCAAGTGTGTAACGTTGATATTCGAGAAACCTTTATTTAGCATGAATGAAACATATCGAAGCTCGAGAGTGCGAGTGATTCAACGGTAGTCAGTGACTTTTCTTGCCGTTGTTGGAAATTATTTCTACAGAGGCAACTACCATGACGGCGAATGACAACACTGACTACGAAGAAGATATGAGTCGAATCCCGGTATCAGAGCTTTGGGAAGGCGTTCTTCTGCTCTCTCTCAGCGGTGTTGTCGATTCGGTTCAATCAGAGCAGGTAATGGACGTTGCCCTGCATCAGATCGCCGAGACCCGGGCCAGGGTTTTTATCCTGGACATCCGGGCCGTTGCTGCTGTGGATACCGCGGTAGCTAACCACCTGATCAAGATTACCCAGGCTGCTTCGTTGCTGGGGTGCGAGTGCGTCATCTCGGGAATTTCGCCCGCAGTAGCCCAGTCGCTGGTTCAGTTGGGTATTCCTCTGAGTGATATCGTCACCCGCGTCACCATCAGTGATGCGCTTGGCTATGCGTTTGATCATTTGAAACTTCAGGTTGTGCCGCTCTCGCAGGCTGGCCAGTAACGATGGCGCAAGTATTACCAGCCACCAGAGGCGAAAGTAAGATGCCACCGTCGGAAGCAGGGCGGGCCAGTATCCTCAGCCGCTGCGGTGGCCACGCGACCAACGGCTGCCTGGTGGTAACCCTGCCAGCTGACCTGGATACAGAGCTGGTTGAGAAACTTCCTCTGCTTCTTGATGACATCGGCCATCACGGGCACAAAGGACTCATCATTAATCTGTCGCGCGTCGATATCCTGCCCTCAAAGGTGGCGACAGTGATTGTGGAGTTGGCGTCTGCCGCCAGACTCCTGGATTCGCCTGCCGTGATCTGTGGCATCAAGCCAAGCCTTGCGTCGGCAATGTCCACCCTCGGTATCGCGCTTGAAGGTGTGCTCATGGCACGGGATCTGGATGGCGCGCTGGTTTTGCTTGCTGGAGTGCGGTTGTTGAATAAATCCGGACAGCCGGGCTTTCGCAATCGGCCCGGCAATGGCAGGTCGCCTGCATGAGCCGCGTAAACCTCTCACCTTGCCGGGTTCTCCGGTGACTTTTGATAACGCACCGTCCCGTCGGGTAACCCGAACAACGCGTGACATTGTGGTTGCCAATAGCCACGACGTGCAGAGCGCCGTCGAGGCCGCGCACGCGCTACTGCGAGAGCTTCCGCTAACCCGCCCTAAACGGTTTTTGACGGCAACCGCGGTCAGCGAGCTTGCCCGTAACCTGGTTGTGCACGCGGGCGGTGGATTGTTGAGCCTGCGTTTAATTGAAAGCGAGGGGCGCCTTGGTTTCGAGATCGTCGCGGAGGATGAAGGCCCGGGGATTGCCGATGTCTCTCTCGCGCTCACCGAGGGTTATAGCACAGCAGAGTCACTGGGGCTTGGCCTGCCCGGCGTTCAACGCATGATGGACGAATTGCACTTCGACCAGAACCGGGCGGTGGGTACGCGGGTCGTGGCAAGGAAATGGGTATGACCCGGTTGTGGCTGGATGCCGGCATCGCTACCCGTCCGCTCCCCGGCGAGGCCAGCGGTGCCTGCGGCGACATGGGCTTGCTGCGACCGACGGCCAATGGGTTGTTCGCGGCCATGATTGACGGTCTGGGTCATGGCGTGCGCGCTCAGGCCGTCGCCCGCGAGGCCTGCGACCACCTGAACCGGGTTGATCCGGACAGTGAGCTGGACGACATCATGCTATCGCTACAGGAGCAATTACGCGGCGGGCGCGGTTGCGTCGTGTCCCTGTGTCGAATCGACGCACAAAGCGGTCTGCTCGACTTCTGTGGGCTGGGCAACATCACCACGCGTATAGTCGGCGGGTCTCCGGGCACACTGCTTCCGCAGGGCGGCATCATAGGACAGGTATCTTCCGCCCCGAAGGTCCAGCAGCGGATGCTTGTGGCCAACAATGTTTTATTGATGCACAGCGACGGTATCTCCTCTCATATCCGCAATACGGGCCTCGAACAACTTTTGCAGGGTGAGCCGCAGGAAGCTGCTGAGCGCCTTATCGCTTCCTTCGGGCGCAACTCCGACGACGCCGGCTGTGTTGTCATCAGGGTAAGGGCATGATTGAACTACTCCATTTTCCCCTTGACAGTGAAACGGCCAGCGTCAGCCTCGGGAAAAGGGTGTACAGGCTGACATTGGATCTTGGTTTCTCCCCAGCAAGGGCAACCCGCCTGGGCCTTGCCGTCTGCGAGATCGCTGAAAAACTGGATAAGGATGCGGACGGTCTCTCGATCCAGATTGGCTTTCAGCCCTCCAATGATGGCTTTGACCTGGCCATCGCGTTTCCCGTTGAGTTGAAGCCCGCAGCGCGGGATCTTGCCAACCGGGTCTTCGACCGCGTGATTGCGCTCACCTCCGGCGAGGCCGTGCACGGTTGCCTGATGCTTGAGGAAATTCCCGATCGCGGATTTATCCCGACCGAATCATTTCTGGAGCGGCAACGTGAGCAGATTTCGGAGCTCTCTCGTGGCGAACTGCTCTCTGAACTGAATCGCCGCAATGAGGAACTCCAGGCGCTTCTTGTGGAATTGCGCGCCCGTGCAGAAGAGGATCGACGGCGTGAGCAGGCTGCCGCTGAACAGGAGCGCCGTAAAAACCGTGAGCTGAGTGTCGCCTATACTGAACTGGATGCACTGCGCGAAAAAGATCGCCAGCTCGCGAACTACGACATCCTTACCGGGCTTCCGTCACGAGTGCTGTTTCATGATCGCCTCACTCAGGCCGTTGCGCATTCGCGCCGTGACAGTAACCGTGTGGCTCTCTGCTTTCTGGATCTCGATCACTTCAAGGCCGTGAACGACACGGGTGGACATGCGGCGGGTGATCGCGTTCTGGCGATTGCCGCCGAGCGGATGGGCGAGGGCCGTCGCGGTTCCGATACGCTGGCACGCATTGGCGGCGACGAGTTCACTCTCATTCTTCCTGATGTGTCGGGCGTCGAGGCTGTCAGGCGCATCGCTCAATCCATCGTCGAGTCGATCTCGCAGCCCTTCATGGTCGACGGCCGTCGATTCGACATTGGTGTCAGCATCGGCGTGTCCTTCTTCCCGGACGATGCGATTGCAACGGAAGCCTTGATCCGATGTGCCGATGAAGCCGTCTACGCCGTGAAGGGATCCGGCCGCAGCAACGTGTGTTTCTATGCCGAACTGGACGGCCATGGCGATTGAGCATCTGATTACCAGTTCATCATTGCTATCAGCATCGCAAAATCGTATCCGGACTCCGGTGGACGCCGCCACGGTTTGCCTGAAGGATTACTGATTGACTCTCAGCAGTAACGGAATAGGATTTATTAAAGAATTGTAATTGCAAGTCTCACTCTATAACCAAATATTACAATCATAACACCTTGATTGTAATGAATTCAGAGTCTTAGCAGCTTGACTGTCACCCCAATATGCGTAAGGTCGAGTGTTTTGTAAGAGTAGTACCGAAACTTGATAAGGGCTTAATTGAAACGGGTGGCTTTGGTCTACCCATTTCCAGCCCATTGATGAGAACACCAATAGTTATGTCCTTAAAGCACTGGTTGCTGGTCGGTGGGGCGGTAGCGTGCCTGTGAGGCCAGCATTAAAGCCTTTATCATTTCTGCTGTTGCAAGGCGTATCGTCGCCGTTTTTTGCGCGGCTTGCGGACGCGTTACGCGCAAACGGGCACAGGGTTCACAAAGTTAACTTCAGTGCGGGTGATTTTGCATACTGGTTCCCGCGCAAAAACTGCTCGCATTTTCGTGCCGAACTCACCCGGCTTCCCGCATTCCTCGAAAGTATCTGGCAGCGCTACGAAATAACTGACCAGATTCTGTTCGGTGATCGTAGACCAATTCATCGTGCGGCGGTCGAAAAAGCAGAACGTTTTGGAGTGCGGACCCACGTCTTTGAAGAAGGCTATTTCAGACCGTTCTGGGTGACGCTTGAACGCGAGGGAGTGAACGGTCATTCGCTTTTGCCTCGTGACCCGAACTGGTTTCGTGCGGCGGCCAGACATCTGGAGGAGCAACCAACTGAGGAACCGACGCGGTTTCATTCTGCGTTTAGAAAGCGGGCCGTCTACGATGTCCTATATCATGTGGCGGGTATGTTCAATCCACTGCTCAACCCCCATTATACAAATCACGCATCGATCAACGCACCGCTTGAGTACCTGGGGTACATTTTACGTTTCGCGCGCTTGCCCTTTTGGCGCAAGCGCGATGCGCAATTGATCACCAGATTGTGCAACGAATCAAAAAAACATCCTTTTTTTCTGCTGCCCCTGCAGCTAAATACAGATGCTCAGATCCACCATCACTCCCGCTTTGAACACATGCAGGAAGTGGTCGAATACGTACTCGAATCGTTTGCACAGCACGCGCCATCCGAATCCCGGATTCTGGTGAAAAATCATCCGCTGGACATGGGGCTGGTCAATTATCCTGGGTATATCAAGCGACTGGTCGATCGGCTCGGTCTGCACGGTCGGGTGGAATACATCGAGACTGGAAATCTGCAGCAGGCAGCAAGAGGTGCAGCCGGCACGGTAACGGTGAACAGCACCGCGGGCATCGTTGCCCTGGAAAACCAGCGCCCGACCCTTTGCCTGAGCGATCCGATCTACAACTTGCCGGGCCTCACTGACCAAGGCGACCTGGACGATTTCTGGTTACGGCCCATGCACCCGGACCGGGCGCTGTTTCATGCGTTTCGCAATGTGGTCACTTACGCCACCCAGATAAACGGCGGCTTTTATTGCTATGACGGCATCAGCCTGGCGGTTAAGAACGCGGTGAAGATGCTCTGCGCTGACCAGTCGCCACTCGAGTACTTGATGGAAACCTGCCCGTCATGACTGGCAACCAATCCGGCACGATTCTGATTACCGGCGCGACCGGCGCAATTGGCTCCGCGTTGGCACAGCATTACGCCAGACCGGGGGTGCACCTGGTTCTGCAGGGGCGCAATGGAAAAAAGCTCAATCAGATGGCAGATCATTGTCGGGCGGCCGGAGCCCGCGTCACCGGAACACAGATAGATTTGTGCGAGCGAAGCGCCCTGGCTCAATGGCTGGACGACCTGCTTGCCCATTCGATACCGGATCTGGTTTTCGCCAATGCCGGCATAAATATCGATACCGGGCCGGAAAATGAGGGCGAAAGCTGGCAAGCAACCGAACAGTTGCTGGAGCTCAACGTCCGGTCCACGTTTTACCTCCTGCACCGGATGGCAACTGCCATGCGTACACAGGGCCGGGGGCAACTGGTTCTGATCAGCTCTCTCGCTGCCTGGTTCGGTTTGCCGGTTACACCCGCCTACAGTGCCAGCAAAGCGGCAGTGAAAGCGTACGGCGAAGGGTTGAGTGGATGGCTCGATGGCAGTGGTGTCTGTGTCACCGTGGTTATGCCGGGTTACGTCAGCTCTGCGATGTGCCATGCCATGCCGGGCCCCAAGCCATTTTTATGGCAGCCCGAAAAAGCCGTACGCACCATCGCCAAGAGCGTGGCGAAAAAACGTGCGCGTGTCAGTTTCCCGTTTCCACTAAACTGGGGCTGCTGGTGGCTGGCGGTTTTGCCGGCCGGGCTCTCACGAAGGCTGGTGCGATTATTTGGATACGGTGACTGAAATTCCATGTTGATCGCCGTCTCCACGGGCTTGCTGGCGTCGCTATTGATGGGCGGGCTCGTCAGCCCTACAAGCAGAAGCGCTCGTACACCCGGGTTTTATTCCCTGCTGAGCGGACTGGCCTGGTGGCTGGCGTTTTTTTCAGTCGCCTGCCTGGTCGGCCAGAGGCCGTACTTCGCAGTTACACTGGTGGTCGTGCTGCACGGCGTGCTGATTGCCGTAAACCACGCCAAGTTCAGAGCCTTGAAAGAGCCTTTCATCCTGCAGGACTTCGAGTATTTCACCGATGCTCTGCGGCACCCATTGCTGTATATCCCGTTCTTTGGCATCACCAAAACGGTTTCACTGATCACCGCGGGGGCAATCGCAATTGGCCTGTTTTTCTGGTTTGAACCACCGCTTTATCAACAAGGCGGCTGGTGGCAATGGCCGGTAGCCACTCTGATAATGGCCATTGCGGCGGCTCTCGTCGCCTGGCGAATCGCGCCGCGTTTGTCGCTGAATCCTGTGGAAGACATCGAGGCCACCGGCTTGATTGCCCTCTTGCACAGCCATCTGGCGCAGTACTGGCTGGCGCGCAAACGCACGCTGCCAGAACCAGCAGCGGGATGGCCGGAGTTCGCGTCGGACGAGCCCCGGCCACACATGGTGATGGTGCAAAGCGAATCTTTCTTCGACCCGCGCGCCCGTTACCCGTTTATCAAGTCGGAAGTGCTGGAAAACTGGGATCAGGGCTGCGTCCAGGGCAGTGGCAGTGGTCACTTATCGGTGCCCGCCTGGGGCGCAAACACCGTTCGTACTGAGGCGGCCGTGCTCACCGGGTTGTCGCAGGAAAGCCTGGGCATCCACCGCTACAACCCTTATCGCCGTCTGGCGAAAGCGCCGGTGAAATCATTGGCCTCGCACTTGCGTTCCCAGGGCTACAAAACGATCTGCCTGCATCCGTATCCTGCCCGGTTTTACCTGCGTGACCGCGTGATGCCTGCTCTGGGGTTTGAAGAATTCATCGATATCTGTGAATTTGAACACGTGGACAGATGCGGTCAGTACATCGGCGACCAGGCCGTTGCTGCAAAAGTAAATACCCTGTTGGCGAGCACGGTGCAGCCCGTGTTTATCTTCGTTATCACTATGGAGAACCACGGGCCTCTGCACCTGGAATCATCGAGCCCGGAGCTTGAAAAACAGGTGTACCGAAAACTACCAGCCGGGCCGGTACATGATCTGACCGTGTATTTGCGCCACCTGAAAAACGCCGACCAGATGCTGGCCCGGGTAATGTCGGGCCTGCAAGCAACCCAGAGGGGCGGTTCCCTTTGTTGGTACGGCGACCACGTGCCCATCATGGCGGAGGTCTACCGTCATTTTGGTGAGCCGGCAGCAACAACGCCCTGGTTAATCTGGTCAACGGGCGCACGGCAAAGCGCCGGCGCCAGTGAACCGTTAAACAGGCAGCCACTGCCGGCGGAATCTCTTTCTGAACACTGGCTGCAAACCATAACAGCGTGCCATCGGGTATAACCTTCCAATTTAAGGACTGAACACACTTTATGCAGAAGCAAATTGCTGTTGTCGGTTACTCACTGCGTTTACCCGGTTGCGACAACGCAGACGAACTCTGGCGAGCTCTTCTTGATAAACGCGACCTGGTCACCGAGGTTGCAGATAATCGCTGGAGCAAAGAAGCCTGGCAGCACCCGGACCAGAAACATCCCGGCAGCAGTTGCACCTTCAAAGCGGGCTCACTGGGCGACATAAGCGCGTTTGATGCAGCATTTTTTGGCCTGTCGCCACGTGAAGTCAACCATATGGACCCGCAGCAGCGGCTACTGCTGGAAATGAGTTGGGAAGCCATGGAAGGCGCCTGCATTGCACCCTCCAGCCTGCGTGGCACCAACACCGGTGTGTTCATGGGCATTGCCAGCGTCGATTATGCCTACCGGTTTGCTGACGATTTCGCTGCGATTGATGCCAACACCGGCACCGGCACCGCATCCAGCATTGCCTCCAATCGCATCTCCTATCTGTTTGACCTGAAGGGTCCCAGCATCTCGATGGACACGGCGTGTTCGTCCTCTATGGTGGCCTTT
>Ga0307963_1000024_pt1 | contig 82075 bp, 74 predicted proteins | sample OrgLakmetagen594_FD_201829 | JGI IMG/M metagenome (GOLD analysis project Ga0307963, IMG submission 201829) | Saline water microbial communities from Organic Lake, Antarctica - #594 | ecosystem: Environmental > Aquatic > Non-marine Saline and Alkaline > Saline | place: Antarctica: Organic Lake... | reverse complement strand
CACCCACTGAAGTATCGGGTCATTTCCGGCCTTTGCTGTTTGCGCTGTCATAGGTCACCCTCTTGAATGCTATTGCAACTGCTGCATGTCACTGTATTGTACTCCAGATACCCATCAAACGCCTGAGCATCATCATTCTCTACCCGGCCTATTGAGACTGTATTAACCACTCTCGAATACCGACCGGGCAAATTCGTTTAGATCCACCAGGGCGCACATCCGGTCGATAATAGTACCCGCCAGCCAGGGACGACTGGTACGACTGCTGCGCCATTTGACAGACTCTGGCTGTATAGAAATTGAGCCTTCAATCTGATGGCAGCCGAAGGCCCAGTCCGAGCCATAGACGCCCACGCCAAACGCCAATTCGTCGACACTTTCGGCACGATAGCGCTCTGGCATAACCAAACGGGCCGTATCGACCACTCGTAGATTGCGACCATTTTGCACCGGCAACAAACCCAGAAACCAAGCTGGCTGATCAAATAACGGCGTTAAATCGCGATCAAGGGTATGGATGTTTCCTAGCAAGATCAGCGGTACGGCCAATTTAAGTCCGTCGACTACAAAAACCAGGCAATCAAACCGTTGCTGCGCCCAACCCGGCCGCCCGTTCTCAAGCCAGCGACTCAAGTCATGCTCATGGTCGCTGGCAACAGATTCAGCGTCATCGATACAGACTTGCGTCGATGGTTCAGTCACGTGAACAGGCGCTGGTGCTGGCTCAAAAACCGGGGCAGCTTCGTCTCTGAAAGAGTCAGAATCCAGATCGGTTAACGCTAACCTTGCTATGGTTGACTTTGCCTTATTGACCGACGATTTCGATTCAGTGTTGGCAGGCATCGCTTTATCGGTTGTCTGAGCCGCGGTTTCCAAAGTCGGCCGGGCATCACTGTCTATCTCGGGATCCGGCCACTGCGCTTCATCGGACTCTGTTGCCGTATGCAACATGGAATCCAGGTAGTTCGCCAGCGCCTTATCTGAAACAGAGGTTTTGGTCTTTGAAGTCTGTGGTGTCTTTACCATACACCCCACCACCGACACCCTGTTGAACCAAGATTCAGGGTATCTAACCAAAGGGTGACTGTCGGCTGATAGTTGGTCATTGACTACCCCAACGCCAACAATGATTTCAACAATGACTGATAGGCTCGGGCACCCCGTGAATCCGGTGACAGTTGATTGATACCAACACCCTCTCGACTGGCATCCCGCAGACGCGTGTCCACCGGTATGGCAGATTGCCAGATATGATCTTCATGCTGCTCTCGAAGACTGCGCAGCGCCTTAATTGAAGCCTGGGTACGACGGTCAAACATGGTCGGAATAACCAGATAATCCAGTGAACGTTTTTGCGAGGCCGTTACCATTGCAATCGTATGAACCATGCGTTCAAGCCCCTTCAACGCCAGGAACTCGGTTTGCACGGGTACCAGCAACCGTTTACAGGCAGCCAATGAGTTGATCAGCAGTACACCCAGCATGGGAGGCGTATCAATGATGGCGTAGTCAAAGTCGTCCCAAAGATGAGCCAAGGTTTTTGACACGACCAACCCCATCCCATCTTGCTGGCTGACGTTGCGTTCCAGAGTTGCCAGCGCCGTCGAAGCGGGCAGCAAAAACATGCCCTGCTGGGACGTTTCCATTAGCAACTGACCAGGCAGATCATCTGGCACTTTGCCTTTATTCGCAAACAAACTGTAAGCACTGCTGTCCATTTCATCCGGATTATGGCCAAAATAGCTGGTCAGAGACCCTTGAGGATCAAGGTCGAAGACCAGGACACGCTTACCCTTTTCTGCCAGCATGGCGCCCAGTGATACCACTGTGGTGGTCTTACCAACGCCACCTTTCTGGTTAGCAACCGACCAAACGTGCATGAACTCTCCTCAACCTTTTCTGAGCAACGGCTCGGAACATCGCCGTTCCAACTACACTGGCTACAACCCAACCTACTAATAGTTTGTCAGGGTGCCGAATTCGAACCAGAGGCAGTATCCTGACTCGTATCTGTGTTTCCAGGCACCGGAGTGACTGTCGTCGGCGGCACGAGTACATTCGGCGCATTGAGTCGGGTGATCACTATGCTCACCCGACGATTACGCTCTGACCTTGCTGCATTGGTTTCATCAAATCGGGGCTGATACTGGCCGAAACCCAGTGCTGACAACCGTTCACCGGCAACGCCGGCTTGTTGTAAATATTCAACCACGCTGACGGCTCGACTCGCGGACAATCCCCAGTTAGAAAGATCAGTTCCCGTCGGTGTTGCGTCAGTATAGCCCTCAACCGAGACCGGATTTTGTAGCGGAGCCAGCACCTTGGCCACTTCGTACAATACCGCCTCTGCACTGGACGTTATATCGGCCGATCCTGGAGAAAATAAAACCGGCTCTTCCAAATTTATTGCCAACCAGTTTTCAGTGCCACTAACACTGATCAACTGATCTTGTATCAATTGCTGAAATTGCTCATCGACCTGCTGGCGCACCTGCAACAAAGTTGACTCACGCTGAAAGGTTTCAGTGTCTGACACATCTTCACGGGTTGACGGTATAGGGTCAGGCCGGAACAAAGGATTAAATACGTCAGGCCCCTGCGGAGTCGCATTTAATTCGATGGGATCAATACTGCTCGGACGAACATCAAAAATTTGCAACAAGTTCTGACTGACAGCCTGGAATTTGGCTTCGTCAACAGCCGATATAGCGTAAAGAAAGACAAAAAAAGCAAACAGCAGCGTCAGAAAATCGGCGTAGGAAACCATCCAGCGCAGCGACTGGGTACCCTGAAAACGAGCGCGTCGACGATGACGTCTCACGGCCGATATTCTTTTAAACGGCGCTCAAGAACCCGGGGATTTTCACTGTCGGCGATCGCCAAAACGCCGTCGAGCACCATATCCTCAAAACCAAAACGTGCTTCGGCCATGCTGCGCAAACGCCCGGCAACCGGCAGAAAAAACAGATTAGCCAGACCAACACCATAAATGGTGGCAACAAAGGCTGTGGCAATGCCAGCACCGAGTGCAGCGGTATCATCAATTTGAGTCATTACCTGAATCAACCCCAGTACGGCACCAATGATACCCATAGTAGGTGCATAGCCACCAAGAGAATCGAACAGGTAAGCCGCTTTGAGCGTGCGGCTTTCGCGAGCATCCATAGACACTTCGAGGCTGTGTCGGATTTTGATCACAGACTCGCCATCAACCAGCAATTGCAGACCGAGACGGATAAAATCGTCCTGTTCTCGATTGGAATCCGCTTCAAGCGACAAAAGTCCCTGACGGCGGGCGATCTGACACCAGCGGACAAGTTTTGCCTCCGTGGCCTCGGCTTGCCAGTGATGACCGGCAAAAATTCCCGGAAACATCCGCCAGGCAAGACGCCAGGTGGCAAAATCAGACTGAATCATACCGGCAGCAAGCGTCCCACCCAGTACAATAAGAGCTGCAGGCAGGTTGGTAAGGGAGCCTGCCTGACCGCCTTCAAGCATATGACCGCCAAATACCGCGATCCAGGCCAGAATCAAGCCAGCCAGCGCTATCATGAATACCCCTTTTCTTTTTATCGTGGTCGGGCCTGGCAGACCCTTCTTACTTTATATAACTAGCAAGGCCTGTGCCAGAATCCTGTATACGGCGGTAGCATCACTTTTCCTGTGCACTACTCCCCCGAAATCACTGGCACGCCAGCTATCCTTGAAACCACTCAACCGCACAGTACCTCAACCAAACGTTTTGCAACGTCGTCAAGAGGGATAATCTCGTCAGCCAGTTCCGCCTTTACAATCGCCGAAGGCATACCATCTATTACGCAAGTACTTGATTCCTGTGCCCAGACGGCCCCCCGAGCCTGCTTGATCAATCGGGCACCCTCGCGACCGTCAGCACCCATACCGGTTAAAACAACCGCAAGAACGTTCTGACCATAGTACTTGACCGAGCTGCCAAAGGTGACATCAACCGACGGTTTGTAGTTCAGTCGCTCATCACCCTCGAATATTTTCACCCGGCCTTTGCCGTTGAGCATCATTTGAAGTCCGCCGGGGCCTAACAGTGCCTCACCAGCTCGAAGTGCATCGCCGTCTTTTGCTTCACGAATGGACAGCGGACACTGACGATTCAATCGCTCGGCAAAGGCACCTGTGAAGGTGCCTGGCATATGCTGGATCATCAGAATGGGTACCGGAAAGTGAGCGGGTATCTGAGTCAGGATTTTTTGCAAGGCAACCGGGCCACCGGTTGACGTTCCCAGCATGACCAGCTCAAACCGTTGTGGGTAACGCTTGCGACCGGACGTGCGGGTCGGCGGAGTGTCCGCAGGTGCCGAGCTGGGCCTGTTCGGAGTTGGAGGGGTGGTCGGCGCAGAACGTCGACGGGCCTGCCCTGCGATAGCGATGATTTTTTCGCACAATGCCCGTTTCAATGCATTGGGTCCACCCCCAACGTCTTCGTAACTTTTAGGCAGGAAATCAACAGCACCGGCATCAAGCGCGTCCAGAGTAACCCGGGCACCGGCCTGCGTCAGCGAGGAAAACATCAGAATGGGCGTAGGCTGTTTTACCATAATTTCCCGGACTGCAGAAATGCCATTCATCATCGGCATTTCGTAATCCATGGTCACGACATCAGGCTTCAGCTGAATCGTTTTATCAATACCCTCTCGACCATTGGTTGCCTCGCCAATGACATTCAGGTCGGGATGTGAATTGATCAATCCACGAATACGGGTTCGGAAAAAGCTGGAATCGTCTACGATCAGCACCGAAATGGGCATCTATATCTCCCTGGATGGAATGTCGAGCCCGCAGCTAGCTGACCTTAATCGGATCAGTAGCCTGTCTCTCGTATTCAAAACAGTCTTAAAAAACGTCGCGGGAACTGTCCAGACAGCCTACTTAGGAAGACGCAGAGCTGTTCCCGCGAGGGCTCCACGTGCATTATTCAGAGCCTCCCTAAACCTGAGCGTACGCCTTGAGCAGACTGGGGACATCCAAAATCAGGGCAATACGACCGTCACCGGTTATGGTCGCGCCCGACATGCCATCAGTTCCTTGGAGCATCTGCCCAAGCGGCTTGATGACAACCTCTTCCTGGCCCACCAGTTGATCAACAACGAAACCAACTTTTTGCGTACCAACCGACACGACAACCACATGGCCAGTCTGTTCACCCTGCTCTTGTTTATCCTTCGTCAACCATCGCTTCAGGTAGTGCAATGGGATCGGTTTGCCACGCACCATAACCACTTCTCGTCCGTCTACGACGTTAGTGCGTGTCAGATCCAAGTGAAAAATTTCATTTACATTAACCAGCGGCAAGGCAAATGCCTGGTTACCAAGCATGACCATCAGTGTTGGCATAATCGCCAGCGTCAGTGGCACCTTGATCGAGATGACGGTACCGACACCCATCTTTGAGTCAATCTCTATCGTGCCATTTAATTGACTGATTTTGGTTTTCACCACATCCATGCCAACACCGCGGCCCGATACGTCGGAAATCTCGGCTTTGGTACTGAAGCCCGGCGCAAAAATCAGATTGAAACATTCAGTATCACTAAGCCGGTCTGCTGCCTCCTGATCCATTACCCCGCGCTTGACGGCTATACCCCGGAGTTTATCGGGATCCATGCCGCCGCCGTCGTCACGAATGGTCAGCAATATATGGTCACCTTCCTGCTCTGCAGACAGGATTATCTTGCCGGTGCGCGGCTTACCGGCAGCCACACGAACATCAGGTATTTCAATACCATGATCCACCGAGTTTCGAACCAGGTGTACAAGTGGATCAGCCAGCGCATCGACAAGATTTTTATCAAGATCGGTTTCTTCGCCAATCAACTCCAGTTCAATATCCTTTTTAAGGGTTCTGGCCAGGTCACGCACAACCCGCGGGAAACGACCAAACACCTTCTTGATTGGCTGCATCCGGGTTTTCATGACCGATGCCTGCAAATCGGCGGTTACAACGTTCAGATTTCCTACGGCTTTCTGCAACGTTTCATCATCCAGCTCGATACCAAGACGAACCATACGATTACGCACCAGAACCAACTCACCAACCATATTCATGATGTCGTCAAGCCGTTTGGTATCAACGCGAACGGTCGTATCCTGAGCATTAACGGCGGCTCTCTCAGGCATTGGCGCAGCAGATTCTTTAGCCGCTGGCTTGGCAACGAGCTCCGGTTTATTCGATTGCGGGACCGTTTTGGAGACAGGGTTAGGTGCTGATACGGGTTCAGGCCCCGTCAAATCAGACTCACTAGCCTGCTCAGCGGCCTCTTGCTCACCTGCTCCTTTTTTGAATTGACCCTTACCATGAAGCTGATCGAGCAGCGCCTCGAATTCGTCATCCGTTATTTCGTTACTATTTTCTGACGATGGGTCTTCCTTGCTGGGTTTTTCAGCGTCGGTGGCGGGTGGTGGAATCGGTTTACTAACTGCTGGATCATCGCCAACCGCGGTGCCATCCGGATTAAACGTCCCTTTGCCGTGCAGTTGGTCCAGCAGGGCTTCGAATTCGTTGTCCGAAATATCGTCTTCATTGCCACCGGCCGAGGCGGGCTCATCAGGTTCTACCGCCTTGCCTTTTGCAGCTTTTCCTTTATCAGCCAGTGAATCGAGGAGTGCTTCGAACTCGTCGTCGGTGATGTCATCACCGGCGGACGGTGTGACACCGGATTCACCTTCAACGTCAGCCGTTTTCCCGGCAGGCTCATCATGAAGGGTGACGCCAATGACTTCACCAGGGACCTGTGGCGCTGCATACTGATGCAGTAACGCGACCAGCTCCGGATCTGCAGCCTCCGGCGCAGCGCCACTGCTGACTTGCGCAAACATATCGTTCACGGAGTCCAGCGCCTTCAGAACGGCATCCATGAGCTCCGCGTCAATGGTTCTGTGCCCGTTACGCAGCGTATCAAATACGTTCTCAGCCGCATGACAGCAGTCGACCAGCGTATTCAGCTGTAGAAACCCGGCACCGCCTTTGACCGTGTGAAAACCGCGAAAAATTGAATTCAACAAGTCCCGGTCATCCGGGCTTTTTTCGAGCTCAATCAGCTGTTCGGACAACTGCTCCAAAATCTCTCCCGCTTCGACCAGAAAGTCCTGTAAAATCTCTTCATCAGCTTCGAAGCCCATGGCTGCGCTCCCTAAAACCCAAGACTGGATAGCAGATCGTCAACGTCGTCCTGATTTGAAACGACATCCTCTGCAGCTTTGTTGATCTGTGGGCCTTCGCCCTTAAGATTGTCTTTCTCCCTGGTGGGTTTGCCATCCCTCACAATGCCGGTAATCTCCTCCACCTGACTGGCCATATACACCAAATCGACAAGACTGGCTTCGATCTCTTTGACCAAACCGGTAACCCGGTTGATTACCTGGCCAGTCAAATCCTGGAAATCCTGCGCCATCAAAATATTCGACAGATTATTGGACAACTGTCCAGTCTGATCCGTGACCTGATCAAAAAAGCTATCTACCTCCCGGTACAAGGTACGAAACTCATCTGCAGAGATATCGCGATCAACCAAGCGTTTCCACTCTGCTTTCAGACGAACAGACTCTACTGAGAGGCCCTCAGCCAGTGGTAAACTCTCCTCGACCAGATCCAGCGTTGTATTGGCCGCCTTCTCGGTCAATTGAATCACGTAATCCAGCCGATCGGTGGCATCCGACATTTCTGACAGGGCTTCAACTCGCTCGGACGGGTCCGAATCGATGTGAAAATTGGTTATGGCGTTGTGCAGTGCCCGTGTTAACCGACCGACCTCCAGATAGAGGCCTCGATCTCTGGCATCTTGCATTTCCTGCAAGGTTACCAGGGCCGACTCGAGTTCTCCCGCTTCGATACGCCGGTGCAATTCACCCGCCTTCTCCTTGAGGACCGCAGCGAACTCGTTGTCTTTAGAGCCCGCCTGACGAGCATGTTGCAATGTAACCAGGGTGGCAGTCGCTTCGTCCATATGGCCCTGTTCTACATGCTGCAGCAACACAGGTGCCAGGTCTTTAAGCGTTTTATGAAAATCGAGGGCTATTTGTTTTTTTGGATCAGCCATAGAGGCCTCTTTTGACTGCTGTGACGATATGCGACTTAGCCGTCGACACGTTCGAAAATCCTTTCAATTTTTTCTTTAAGCGCCGCGGCGGTAAAGGGCTTAACTACGTAGCCATTAACACCTGCCTGAGCCGCGGCGACGATCTGGTCCCGCTTCGCTTCTGCAGTCACCATCAGTACCGGGGTACTTTTGAGTCGTTCGTCTGCCCGGATTTTTTTCAACAGGTCCATGCCTGTCATTCCTGGCATGTTCCAGTCGGTCACGACAAAATCAAACTCACCGCTTTGCAGCATAGGCCAGGCGGTATTGCCGTCATCGGCTTCATGTGTGTTGCTAAAGCCCAGATCACGCAGCAAATTCTTGACAATACGCCGCATTGTCGAGAAGTCGTCTACAACCAGGATTTTCATATTTTTGTTCAAGATGACCTCCTAAAGCCTTTCCCGAATTGAACCGTATTATTCATAATAGTCTCAGGCACCCGGCAATCCAGTCATGCGCCTGCCAATGCTGCTTATCGTGCTAATGATCCCCGACCAGCACCCAGCGTTAATGTTTAACGGGGACGGCTCGACAACAATTTTCGACCAGGCAACTCCCCGGCTGTGCACTCATCTGACAACATCATAGGGACCATCTGAATCTGAACAGTCACTGCGCTGTTTCAGCTAGAACCAACCCTTCAGTGTGTATATCGACCGGTGATCACAATAGTTTAGAGGGAAGATACCTTGCCTGAGTGTTTATCCCGGGCTAGTTTACCCCATAGTGGGGACGGGTAAAGCACGCCGTTCAATTGTACTCGCGGTTAAGCCAAATAAAGGATGGGTTTGTTGGCGGACCAACATGAGTTTATGGACCCGAGGGTTCCGATTGCCAGTCCCGCAGTTTTGCCCGCAGGCGCAACGCAGCCTGACTGTGAATCTGACTGACACGACTTTCACTGACCCCGAGCACAGCACCGATTTCCTTAAGGTTCAGTTCCTTATCGTAGTACAGTGACAGCACCAGCTGCTCACGCTCTGGCAATTGTTTGATGGCGTCTGCCAGGTGAAGATTGAGCTGATCATGCTCGACATCCATCGCGGGTAACGGTGTCTGGCTGTTATTGGCCTGATATTCCTGCAAATCGCCATTGCCCTGCTCCATAAGCTCTTCAAAACTGAACAAGCGCGAACCGTGAGTATCTTTGAGCAGTGAATAGTAATCGTCGAGACTCATTTCCAAAGCAGACGCGACTTCCTGATCATGCGCATCCCGACCTTCACGCATTTCAATGTCACGAATGGCATCGGCAATTCGGCGTGAGTTGCGATGGACACTGCGCGGTATCCAGTCACCTTTACGAACCTCGTCCAGCATGGCTCCTCGAATTCGGATACCGGCATAGGTCTCAAAACTTGCCCCTTTACTGTTGTCGTAGTTTTGGGCAGCTTCGAATAGGCCGATCATTCCCGACTGGACCAGGTCGTCCAGTTGCACACTGTCTGGCAATCGCGCCAGCAAATGATGAGCGATGCGCTTGACCAGTACCGCATGATCTTCGACCAATTGGTTGTAATTAACCTTTTTTTCGGTTTGATACATAGTGTACTGCTGCACCGACATCTCAGGCGACTCCTGCTCCGTGAACAAGTCGCTCAACAAAAAACTCCAGATTCCCTCTGGGCGTGGATGGCAACGGCCAGGTTGCCACTTTCTGGGCAATCGAACGATAGGCAATAGCCGCTTTCGATCTGGGATAGGCTTCGATCACGGCCTTTTGTCGCTGAACCGCCTTGCGCACGGACTCGTCCATGGGCACAGATCCGACATACTGCAATGTAACGTCGAGAAAACGATCGGTCACTTTTGACAACTTATTGAACAAATTTTGGCCTTCGCTGGTAGTGCGAACCATGTTCGCAACCACTCTAAAACGGTCGACCTGACAATCACGGTGGAGAACTTTGATCAGGGCGTAAGCATCGGTCACTGACGTCGGTTCGTCTGTTACCACAATGATCGCTTCCTGAGCAGCACGAACGAAATTGGTTACGGTTTTGGAGATACCCGCTGCCGTATCGACAATTAACACGTCCATCTGGTCACCCAGCTCGCTGAAAGCCGAAATAATGCCAGCATGCTCTCGCTCACCAAGGTTTGCCATTTTCTGAGTACCGGAAGACGCCGGGATGATTTTCACCCCACCTGGTCCTGGTACCAGAATATCGCGCAGATCGGCATTTCCGGCCAGTACATCGCTGATGTTTCGCCCTGCGGAGATGCCCAGCAATATATCAATGTTGGCCAGTCCCAGGTCCGCGTCTAGCAATACGACCCGCTTTCCCATTTCTGCCAGGGCAACGGCCAGATTAACGGACATGTTGCTCTTGCCAACACCCCCCTTACCGCCGGTAACGGCAATCACTTGAATAGGATTCAGACCACTCATTCGATTCTTTTACTCCAGTCATGGCACAGTATAGTTAATTGCCATCGATTTGTCGGTGCTTGTTTTCAGAGCATGGCGTGCGGCTATTCCTTGGCCGGCTCAAGCGCTGGCATCAACTTGCGTAAGCCAGTTTCGATTTGGACTCACTTAACCCTCTAACCAGCCGCTTAACCAGGGCCACCGAATCGCCAAGATGGATGTCACCCGGAATGTTTTGCCCGTCCGTGGTATACCAAAGTGGCCAACGTTGACGCAGCATGGCGTCAAAAACATTGCCAAAACAGGGCGCTTCGTCCAGTTTGGTTACAATAGCGCCCTCTATTCTGCGCCCCGGGAAGCCGCGAATAAACTGACTCAATCCATCCGCATGGGCAGTTGCTGGCAACACCATGGCGGTTTGCAAACGCTGATCCAACCCGGTATCAATCACTTGTTCGCGCCAGTGGGCCAACGCCTCGCGGCTGCCGCTGGTATCGATCAACACCAGCTCACGATCGGACAGTGTCGCCATTATCTCGGGCAACGACTCACCTTCTTGCAAACCGATGAAGTGCACACCCAGTATACCGGCTATATTAGCCAGTGCATCCTGAGCGCCCATCTGGAAGAAATCGGTACTGACAATGGCCAGCCCCCTTGTGCCGTGATGTTTTACATAGCTCGCCGCCAGCTTGGCCAGTGTTGTGGTTTTCCCGGCACCGGTTGGGCCACACAGGGCAATATGACCCCCTTGAATGACCGGGTCGAAAACGGGTGCCGTCAGACCGGCAGCCAGACGACCCATGACCCGCCGCCAGTTCAGGTCCAGGCTGGACTCCCGATCAAATTGCCGTAACAGCGATTTCTGCACTGAAACACTTAAGCCCAGCGTTTGCAATCTCGCTTCCAGGCGCTCCAGTTGAGGTGACATTGCCGGCATCACCGGTGCCTGCAAAAACTCGGTTTGCTGAATCAGCAACTGGCGCAAGCTGTCAATTTCCTCGCGCATGACTCGCACCCACTGTCGGTCTGCTTCGCTATGCCCAGACTGAGTCGCAGAATCGCTAACTGTGTCACGGGTTCGTTCAGCCCTGACCGTTTCTTTTTGATGCTTCTCTGTGACGACAGATTTCGGCTGTTCCGGAGATGCCACCGACCGGTTTAACGCTGAGGCAGCAACCCGGGAGCGGGCATTGGATACCGGCGCGGGTGATGCCTCGGTACCGGCAAAAGCGGCTCGGGTCTGAGGCGCCAAGGCTTCTAGCAAATGTTGCAAGGATGCAGGATCAAGTCCGGATGCCCCCGCTGCAGAGGGCTGATCGGCTTGCGCCTTGATAATAGCATCAGGATCAATAACAGCAGGGTTGCTGGCTTGATAGTCAGCCAACTCGGCTTCATCGACTCCGGCGACAATTTCCAGCCCTGACGCCAGTTTTTTGTTCGACAGAATGACCGCACCCGGCCCCAGTGCTTCACCAATTTGTTTGAGACCCACATGCATACTGGGTACAACAAAGCGTTTAACTTTCATCGACCATTCCTCACTGACCACCTACCGACGCTACAATGGTAATGTGTTTGTTATCCGGAATTTCCTGAAAACTCAGCACTTTCAGATTAGGAACGCCATGACGCACGAAGCGCGCCAGTAACATCCGAACCGCTGCCGATACCAGCAATACGGGCGGTTTACCTTCAGTCTCAAGGCGGGTAACGGTTTCCTGCAAGGATTGCTGCAACCGCTCCGCCATGCCCGGTTCCAGAGAGACACCGTCAAGATTTCCATCATTTCCGGCTTGCTGAACAGTCTTCTGCAACAATTGTTCCAATGAGCGATCCAGAGTGATCACAGGAATTTCTTTTTCATGGCCAACAATGCTCTGAACGATCAGTCGTGACAGTCCAATGCGGGCGGCATTGGTTAACTGACTGATATCCTGTGTCTTAGGCTGCAAATTAGTCAGTGACTCGGCAATACTGCGCAGGTCACGTACCGGAACCTGCTCGATAAGAAGGTTTTGCAACACCTTGAGCATCTGACTCAGAGACACAGTGGTCGGTACCAGTTCCTCGGCCAGTTTCGGAGACTTTTTAGACAACAGATCCAGCATTTGCTGAGCTTCTTCATGACCGAGCAGTTCATAGGCATGCTGCTGCAGCAAATGATTAACGTGGGTCGCCACCACCGTACTGGCATCAACCACTGTGTAGCCCAGTGTTTGTGCTCGCTCTTTCTGGGTTGCCTCAATCCAGATGGCTTCCAGACCAAAGGCTGGATCTATGGTTTTTGTGCCCTCCAGCGGGCCAAATACCTGACCCGGATTGATCGCCAACTCGCGGTCGGGGTAGACCTCAGCCTCGGCAATACCAACGCCCATCAACGTCAATCGGTATGCGTTGGGCATTAAATCAAGGTTGTCACGTATGTGGATAGAGGGCACCAGGAAGCCCAGCTCTTGTGACAATTTTTTACGAATACCCTTGATCCGTCCCAGCAACTGACCACCCTGAGAGCGATCCACCATTGGAATCAGCCGATACCCCACCTCCAGACCAACGACGTCGACCGGCTGCACGTCATCCCAGCTAAGTTCACGAGTCTCACTGTCACTGGCAATGGCCGGTGCTGCACTGCCCGCAAGCTCTCCTTTAACTGATTTACCGGCCGATCCGGCTTTTGTGCCACCGGCCCCGGGCTTATCCGGCATACCGGGAAAGAAGTGCTCCCCATCTTCCATTTTCTGACGATATACAATGAATAAAGCCCCCAGCGCCGACAACCCCGCCAGAAGCAGAAAGACAAAGTGAGGCATGCCCGGCAAGATACCCATAACAAACATCATAAAGGCGGCAATGCCCAGCGCCTTGGGCGTAGAAAACATTTGCGACAGTATCTGGTCACCCATTTCCTGACTGTTGCTGTTACGGGTCACCATGATGGCTGCCGCGACCGACAGCAGCAACGACGGAATCTGGGCGACCAAACCATCGCCGATGGTGAGCAACGCATAAATTTGCAGCGCCTGACCAAAATCCAGATCGTGCTGCAACATGCCGATAGCCAGGCCACCAAAAATATTGATAGCCAAAATCAAAATACCGGCAATCGCATCGCCACGTACAAATTTTGAAGCACCGTCCATAGAGCCGTAGAAATCCGCTTCCTGCGCGATCTCTTGGCGGCGGGTTTTAGCAGTTTCTGCGTCTATCAGGCCACCGTTCAAGTCAGCATCAATGGCCATTTGCTTGCCGGGCATAGCGTCAAGGGTAAATCGCGCGCTGACCTCAGAGACCCGACCGGCGCCTTTGGTCACCACGACAAAGTTAATGATCATCAGGATGGCAAATACGATAAAGCCCACTGCATAATTACCACCAATCAGTACTTCACCGAATGCTTCAATTACCTTGCCGGCCGCATCACCGCCTTCATGGCCATACAGCAGAACCACTCGCGTTGAGGCGACATTGAGGGCGAGGCGTATCAGTGTGGCGACCAGAATGATTGATGGAAATACGGCAAAATCGAGCGGTCGCAACACATAGATCGATACCAATAAGACAACGATGGACAGCGCAATGTTAAACGTGAAAAATATATCCAGAACAACCGGCGAAACCGGCAGCGTCATCAGACCGAGCACCATCAACAGCATGAAGGGGATACCCAGTACACGCTGTGTCATCATTTTGGCATTACTGCGTGTGCTGTTCAGCACGGCACCCCGATCGAGCGACCGGACCTGATTACCAAAACCTTTTACGTTATCGAATATAGCCATTTGTCAATTTTCAGGCGAAATCAGGGAGTTGTCGTAAGCATCGCAAGGATTGGGCCAATACGACCCGGTCGATAGTACCAAATAAGATGAAGGGGTCTCGCCGGCTTGTACCGTATTCAGAGGCTACCTGACTGTTAATCATCGGCTCTAAGATCATTCGGAATATCAACCGAGGGCTTTTGATCCGGCCTGGGAGCCTGGCCCTTTTTCCATTGATCCGTTTGAAACACGAAGGCCAGCACCTGGGCAACGGCAATATAGAGCCCCTCGGGAATTTCATCACCAATGTCAGTGTTGTGATAAATTGAACGCGCCAGTGACGGCATTTCAAGCACAAGAATTTTATGCTCGCCAGCAATCTCACGAATCTTCATCGCTGTTTCGTCAACACCTTTTGCTAGTAACATTGGCGCTGGCATGCCTTGCGGGTCGTATTTTAACGCAACAGCATAGTGGGTAGGGTTGGTAATAACGACGTCAGCATCGGGTACATCGGCCATCATGCGACGATTGGCCATTTCACGCTGCAATTGCCGAATCTTACTCTTTACTTCAGGCTTGCCTTCCGTATTTTTATACTCTTCCTTGACCTCCTGCATCGTCATTTTCAGCTTTTTAGTATGGCTATATATCTGAAATGGAATATCGACAACGGTTATTATGATGGTACTGCAACAAATCAGCAGAAAAGTCCATGCAAGCACAATGGCAGCATGACGTACAGAGGGTCCGGTGGGCTCAAAAACCATGTTAATAAAATCACTTTTGAGGCCAATCAAAACGATAATGGCAACACCACCGACAATTAGAATTTTTCCCCAACCTTTTAACAGTTCAACCAGAGAATTCAGGGAAAACATTCGTTTAATGCCAGCCAGCGGATTGATGCGACTGCCTTTAGGTGCGATGGCCTTGGTTGAGAAGTTCCAGCCACCGAGACCAATAGGCCCGAAAAAAGCCGCGACCAGTAGCAGCAAAAACAGAGGAAGCAGTGACCACATCGCTTCGATAAAAGAGGCATCAAGATATGACAATGCGACCTTGGTATCCCAGCTCGCATTTGAGTCAAAGCTAAAATTGAAGGTCATTATACTAAGTAATGATTCAGCCATTCCGGGGCCGAATAACAGCAGACCAACGGCCGCGGCGACTAAAATAGCTGAGGTATTCAGTTCTTTCGACCGAACTATATCACCCTCTTCTGCTGCTTTTTCCTTCTTGCGTGCTGTGGGTTCTTCTGTCTTCTCCTGGGAACTGTCTTCTTCAGCCATGGTCTAAATACTCCTGTCTGGTTTGCTTGGCCTTTAAAACGCGCACTACAACCAATGACTGGTCAGGGTTGCTGCAATATCTGCATCATGAAGTCCAGATGTACATCCAGCAATTGCTCGACCATTGGCAACGCCACCCAATAACTGGCCCAAACAATGACCAGGCCCGCTAGCATACTGATTGGAAAACCCAGGGCGAATACATTCAATTGAGGTGCGGCTCGTGTCATTACGCCAAATGTCAGGTTAACCAGAAGCAAGGCGGCGATAGCTGGCAATGCCAGCATTAACGAGGCTTCAAATAACCAGGCGCCAAACTCAGCGATCGACATAAATACGCTCTGGCTGAAGGCCTTCTCCCCAACAGGCATTAATTGAAATGACTCAGCCAGGACTTCAAGCACAATTAAATGTCCGTTAATCGACAGAAAAACAAGCGTTACCAATACCTGGTACCACTGGCTGAGAACGGCGACAGAAACACCATTTGCCGGATCAACCATGGAAGCAAAACCAAGGCCCATTTGCATTGAAATGGTTTGCCCGGCCAATACAAAAATTTGCAAAATAGTTAGCACCACAAAACCCAGTGTTACTCCAATCAGTACTTGCATCGCTATGATTACCAGGCTTTGCAATCCGGTGACCTCAATCACTGGCATTGGCGGTAAAACTGGATAAAGCGCAATTGTCATCGATAATGCCAGCCCCATTCGTATGCGGGCTGGAACAACCTGAGCCCCAAAAATAGGGACCACCATAAAAAAAGCACCAATGCGAAAGAATGGCCAGAAAAAATCACTCACCCAACTGGCAATTTGTGCATCAGTAATAACCATTCCAGTCAACCTATCCAATCAACAACGGAATGTTCAGAATCAGAATGTTGGTAAAGTCCACGACTTCACTAACGATCCAGGGCCCAGTAACGATCATTGTTAATAGTGTTACTAAAAGCCGAGGTAAAAAACTCAGTGTCTGTTCATTAATTTGGGTCGCCGCTTGAAAAGTTGCAACGACTAACCCCACTACCAAACTTGGAACAATAAGGATCGATACAATTAGAACCACGATAAAGAGTGCTTCCGAGAATAGATCTGCAATATTATGGGCATCCATAAATGTCTCCACCAAACAAAAGTCTAAAACCGACTACGCAAAACTGCCAGCCACCGATCCCATAATCATGGCCCAGCCATCAACCAGGACGAACAACATGATTTTAAATGGAAGCGAAATAATAATGGGCGAAAGCATCATCATACCCATAGCCATCAGTACGGAGGCGACGACCAGATCAATGATCAGAAAAGGAATAAACAGAAGAAACCCAATTTGAAAAGCGGTCTTAAGCTCACTGGTTACAAAAGCCGGCACCAGAATATTGAGCGGGGTATCCTCGGGTGCTTCAATCTGGTTTTCCAAATCAGCCAGGCGAATGAACATCGAAATATCAGTCTCCCTGGTTTGTGCCAACATAAACGTTTTCATCGGTGCAATGGCCTCATCAACCGCTTCTAACGGAAGGATTTCCTCATTGATGTAGGGTTGAATAGCATTTTCATTAACCTGATTCAGCACCGGTGTCATGATGAAAAACGTCAAGAACAAGGCCAAACCAATCAACATCTGGTTCGACGGCGTCTGCTGAAGTCCAATAGCCTGACGCAAAATAGCGAAGACCACGATGATGCGGGTGAAGCTGGTCATCATCATCAGGACAGCTGGAAGAAAGGTTAGCGCCGTCATCAGCGCCAGAATCTGGAGGGTTACAGAGTAGCTTTGTCCGCCGTCGGCATCACTGGTCAGGGTAATGGCGGGGATACCACGCGCCTGAACAAAACTGCCAAGCAGGATAAGCGCTAGCAGGGCGCATCCAAACGCAAAACGCTTAGGGTGACGCGTCAGGGTCTTTTGAGGTTTTTTTCGCGGTATTTTTTTGTGTGGCCAGAGGGTCACTGTCCAGTCCTTTCAATAAGCCTTTCATTCGATTGGCGAATGGACTGGGTTGCATCGCATCTGTCAGATCAATGGGGCCATCGAATCGGTGCAGCGTGGAAATGGACTGGGCAGTCACCCCGATCAGCAGGGTTTCATCTGCCGCCTTTACCAGCATCAACTTTTCGCGTGTACCCAGAGGCATCACTGACAGTACTTTGATGTGTCGGTGATTAAAGCCTGCACCGCCAGCCATCCGTCGTACTAACCAGCCACAAGCAAAGATAAGGCCAACAATGAAAAGAAGGGTAAGACCGAGGCGCATATAATCATTGCCACCGCTTGGTAGCGCTGAATTAGCACTCGCTGCCGCTTTATTGAGAGCCGTCAGAAACAGCAGGACCAGACCATTATGAAGCCTCGACGTCAAAGATTTGTTAACAGTGTCAAAGTTCAGATAGGTCATCGTAAGAGCTGAATCCGCTCTTGCTGACTCACTACATCGGTCAGTCGGATACCAAACTTTTCATTCACCATGACGACCTCGCCATGAGCGATCAGGGTGCCATTCACCAGAACATCCAATGGTTCCCCGGCCAACCGATCCAGCTCAATCACACTGCCCTGATTCAGTTGTAACAGGTTACGAATAGGTATCTGGGTGCTGCCCACTTCCATTGATATCGACACCGGGATGTCGAGAATGACATCCAGATTGGGTGAATCTCCTTGCGGTTGCATGGCTGAGGCATTGCCAAATTCCTCCAGCGGCGCCCGAGTCGGGTCGACATCATCGCCCTCGCCTTCCTCGTCATCCTGCCCATCGTCACCGGACTCTGTCATTGCAGAAGCCCATTCGTCAGCCAGTGCCTGGTCATCTTGAGCTGGCTCTTCGCCTGTATCCATCTGTTCATCCGGTGGCAGGTCATTGTCACTCATCGTCACTCTCCTCTTTAACCGTCTGGCTTATCGCCTCGACGGCATATTTTTCACGTTTACGCCGGCGCTGCCCTAATAACCGGGATTTAAGATCCCCTGCATCGCGTTTCGCCATAGGAGAGGGCCGCATTACTTTCAACGCAAGGTTATCCCCCGACTGCCCCAGCTTGCATTCAAACAAAGGCACTCTGTTGGCCGACAGTGTTAATGTCTCCGGTAGCTCAATCGGGATGATGTCTCCCGCCTCCAGGCCAACCAGGTCACGCAACTTGATATTCCGCTCGACAACAGTGGCGTTGATCGGTACTTTGGCGCGCAAAATATCGTGACGCAGTGAGTCGACCCAGCGATCATCAATTTCATCGATATCACTTTGTACGCCAGCATCGAGCACTTCCCGTACCGGTTCAATCATCGAGTAAGGCATGGTGACGTGCAGATCGCCACCGCCACCATCAAGCTCTACATGAAAGGTACTGACCACCACAACCTCACTGGGTGAGACAATGTTGGCCATCGCCGGATTGACTTCCGACGACACATATTCAAAATCAACGTCGAGTACGGCCCCCCAAGCTTCTTTCATATCCTCAAATATCTGCGACAGCACCATTTGCACGACGCGAATTTCAGTCGGCGTAAATTCACGCCCTTCGATTTTGGCATGACGTCCATCTCCGCCAAAAAAGTTGTCAACCAGCTTGAACACCAGTTTGGCATCCAGAATAAACAATGCAGTACCGCGTAAAGGGCGAACCTTAACCAGATTCAAACTCGTTGGAACGTAGAGGGTGTGAACGTATTCACCAAATTTCAGAATCTGAATACCACCGGTAGCAACATCGGCACTGCGGCGTAAAAAATTAAACATGCTAATCCGGGTATAACGGGCGAATCGTTCGTTTATCATCTCCAGCGTGGGCATCCGACCACGCACAATCCGATCCTGGCTGGTTAAATCATAGGATTTAATACCATTTTCGTCGCCTCTGTCTTCCTCTTCTACGGCACCGTCATCAATACCGTGGAGCAACGCATCAATTTCATCTTGTGACAGTAAGTCCTGCACAACAGCCCCTATTGCATGACAAAGCTGCGAAACAACACGGTTTCAAAACCGGGCCGACCGAGCTTTTCTTCTATAGTCGCCTGGACCGTCGCTGTTAACGACGCCACCAGCTGTTCTTTACCTTCGACCGATTTCATTTGTTCAAAATTCTGCAGCGCCAAGGTTTGCAAAATATTATTACGCAGCAATGGCATGTGTGTGTTTGCCGTATCGATAGCAACACCATCCCTTGATACCAGTGATAACTCCAATTGCAGGAAGCGGGTCCGACCTGCTTCATTATAATTGACAACAAAGGGCGGCTTCATGGCAAGGTAGTTCAATGGTCGGGCATCCTCTTCCATGCCATCTACACCCTCTACACCCTCTATACCCTCTCCACCTTCTCCACCTTCGGTCGACATTGACTCTTCTGCCATCTGTGACGGGCTACCACCCAGAAAAAACAAAGTTGCACCAACGGATGCTCCGGCAACAATCAGTACTCCGACCAAGGCAAGCAACATCGGCTTCAACTTGCTCTTGGCGCCACTTGTTTCCTCACCCTCTACTTGCTCTTCTTCAGCCATGCTTTATATCCACTGTCTGATTGGTGGGGGAGAGACGTTAGCTAACAACGACCACAACGAGGCTTATAGTCACTGTGCCCCCTGCTACTACATCTCCGTCAAAAATCAGGACCCGTTGTCAATTCTTTTGCAAGACCTGCGCCAAAAGTGCACGTCGACCGCTCCTGTAGTCTAACTCTACCAACAGTTTAGCATTCATCAAACGAAGTGATCGACTAGCCCTTGCTGCCAGCTAACGGCTTCATCCACTTCTTTTTGGTTGTTCTCATTGGCTAGCCCGGAGGATGCCTCGTCGCTACCCTCGTCATGCTCTCCAGTCCCTGCCTGTTGCTGGCCAGCCGACTGGTCACGTATGTCCAACTGAGCCAGTGACAAGCCCTGCTGTTCCAGAAACTCTCGTAACCGGACACTCTGGCTCTCCAGTGCTTCTCGAACTTGCGGACTTTGCACCACGATCTGCACCTGAGTTTGATCGTTTTGCACCGTGATTCGAACGTCCATCAGGCCTAGTTCCGGAGGATCAAGCCGTATGGTTGCCTGTTGAATATCACCCCGAACCATCAAAGCCAGTCGCTCTCCCAACTGTCGCCCTGCCTCACTCATGACCACCGGCAGATGTAAACTGCGCTGTAGTACGGCAACAGTGGCATCGGTCTTATCCAGTAGCGGTTGTCCAACAGACACAGGAGTAGCAACATCGTCAGCAATCGCAGCGGCCAGCGGCAGCAGACGGGTGAGCAGAGCGCTGTCTGAATCTGGGGTGGGTTTATCGGTACCTACCTGCAACAACTGACTAAAGATCGTATCAGCCGCCGGCGTAGTATTTTCATTAACCAGCAACGAAAACTCCGGACGAGACTGATCAAAGGTCAATGGCAGACTGGCACTGTTGGCCGTGTTCAGCACGGCTTTTACCCGGTCCGCTATCGACGCTATCATACGGGAAAGCCCACCCTGACCGTCATTTAATACTCGGGACCACTGTTGCAATGTCTCTATAGGGGGGAGGGGTGCTGATGTCTGGAGCAACTCTGAGGATACCGGCCCGACGTCAATTGACTGCGCCGCTGACGCTACTTCAATCTGTTGTAGCCATGAGGCCAGCTCATCGCCCAGGGATGCTAACGAATCACTCATCGATTGCACCAATTCAACAGTGTCCGGCCCCTGAGCGGCCAGCTTTTCGGCAGACACTGCAACCTGCGGCGGGCCAGCCATCCAAATTTGCAAAGTGTCAATCAGATCAGCAGCTTCCTCTTTACTATAGCCCAGCTCATTCACCAGTAAAGTGGTTACCGGGCCAACCTGAGGGCTGGCCGCTTCTTCTTCCAGAGCCAGAATACCCGTCACCGTATCGGTAATGTCATTCAGTGCCTCGTCCAGATCGGCAAGCACCTGCTCAGCGCTGTCTGGCGGCAATCCCGACGTTTGCCGCAGCGGCAAGATTTGTCCTTGAATATTCTGGATGCTTGACTTGCCTGGGGGCGCCAGTCCCGGGTTAGCGTCTGGCGGACCTTCTGCTCCAGCAGTAGCAGAATACTGAGTCAATACCGTGTTAAACCTGCTCTGTGCCTGCACTGGTGCAATTTTAGCAGAGGGATCAGCATCTGCGCTGACCCTGAGCTTGGCCGTGGCGCCGGAGGAAATAGGAGGCTGTAACTGCATGGTACCGATCCCGGATCAACTGGAGTTGTTAACACAGTGCAAAGCTCGGGCCACAAGGCGGTAATCAGTCAATCGGACGATACAGGAGTGGTTTCGATACCTGGCTACCCTGGCCTGTTTACAGGTAGGTTTTACGCATCAGAGCGTCAACTTTGGGCAGTTCAATTTCAATGCGATCAACCAGCCCCTGTGCTCCTGCAATCTGCCCGGACCGGGTCATCTCTTCAAGCTCTCGACACAAACTTGATAATCGCCTGGCACCTACGTTCGAAGAACTGCCTTTGAAGCTGTGTGCAGACTGACGAATGTCCTCTGCGACACCGGAATTCACAGTTTTCACCAGCTCCCGGAGACGGAGCTGAGCATCCGACAGGAACGTTTCAATAAGGTCAGGGAAATCGTCTTCAAGCAACGAGCTCAGCTCTCCAAGGATGATCCTATCCAGATGGATGTCAATCTGAGGTGAGGTGTTTGAATCAGTCATGGCAGCCTCTTGCATAATGGTAGATTGCTCACCGGCGCGGCCACCGCACAACCGCTTTAACGGATCGACCGCCGTCGACGTATATCAGTTCATCGCTCAGTTGCCTGATAAGTGCGAGGCCCCGTCCGCTATAATCCCAACGACTTTTGCTGTCGTTGTTATCCGGTTCCCGCTCAGTCGATGACGTGACCGGGCCATCCAGAAAATTGCCAACCGAGAAGCCAGCGCCGGTATCCGTCACTTCCAGCACCAGTTCACCGCCTGTTTCCAGTGGCTTGTGCGTAAGCGTCAGTTTAATGCTGCCGCCAGTGAGTGCGGACAGTGCCTGCTCGCGTTGCAAATAATACTGACCGAAGCCTTGCGGACCCGTTTTAAGACCGGAATCCAGTTTAAGCACGCCATGCTCCAGCGCATTACTGAATAGCTCGGCCATCAAGGTATATAGCTGGCCACCCAAAGGACGCAACCCTTCCACTTCCATCAACAAATTCATCACCAACGGCAATGGATTGAACCCTGCCAGACTTTGATCATGCAACGCCAGACTCATGCTCCAGCTAACCGGGCCGCCTATCGTATCTTTACTGGATTCGTAAGCCGTCATGCCAATGTCTTCGATATCGACCATCTTAGCCGTTACCAGCGTAATGTCATCGTCACGGTCACTGCCGCCCATGAACTGTTCTACATGATCCAGAATCGATTGAAAAATCTTGTCCGGATTTTCGGCTCCGGTAAATACCTCGTTGAGTCTGGCCTCACCGAACATCTGATCATCGCTATTGCGACTTTCGATGATGCCATCGGACCATAAAAAAACCCTATCCCCGTTGTGCATAACAACATCAACGGCATGTGGGTCAAACTCATTGGGGTCAAGCACACCCAGTGGCAGGTGAGTACTGGGCAATGTCTCCAACTGGCTGCTATGGCCCCTGTACAGATAGACATCGGGAACACCACCGACCCAGATACGAGCTGATTTATTGTGAAAATTCAGTTCCACCATTGCGCCACAACAAAATACGCCCACGGGCAGTATCTTGCGTAACTTCCCATTGACCTCACGCAGCACCTCCTCCATCGAGAACCCTTTTGCGGTCATGCCGTAAAATATCTCCGCCAGTGGCATGGCCCCGATCGCCGCCGGTAAGCCATGACCGGTAAAATCGCCCAAAAACAACAACAAGCCACCATCTGGCTTACGTTCAGCCAGCACTGTGTCGCCATTGAATACCGCCATGGGTGACAGAGAATGCTGAATATTAGGCAGATTGAGACACCCGGCGTGAGCAACGTTGTCAAAAACGGTTTTAGCAACCTTTTGTTCCAGCACCATTTGTCGGTTGTGTCTTTGCAGCTGCGCATGCATGGCGCACATGCGACTGAAGGCATTGATTTTAGCCTTCAATATGACCCGATTGTAGGGCTTTGACATGAAGTCATCACCGCCGCTGTCGAGACACTCGGCTAACGATTTGGCATCCTGCAAGGAGGTAAGAAAAATAATCGGTACCAGGTCGCCACCAGCCTGCTGTTTTATGGCTCGGCTGGCTTCCAGGCCATTCATGACCGGCATCAGTGCGTCCATAAGAATAATATCGGGTGCGTACTGTTGAAACAGCTCAACGGCTTCCAGGCCGTTAGTCGCAAGAAAAACCTCATGGCCTTCCTTGCGCACTATCGCTTGAAGAATCATCCGATCAGACTGATTGTCATCAGCGATCAGTATGCGAAGCCCCCGGGGCGCGATCAACACTTGATCAGTCCCGATCATCATTCGATGTGAAATAACTGTCCGAAGTTGGAAATGGTCAGGATTTTACGAACATCCTCGTTGCAATTAATAAGACGAATCTCTGAATTGTCCCCGCCAGCATGGTCACGCAGTAGCAGCAACATACCCAATGCAGAGCTATCCAAATAGGTCGCATCACGCATATCTATTGTATAGACCTTAATATCAGGGGAGGCATTTTCATATATCTGGCGGAACTCCTGATGTGAGCTGAAATCGAACCGGCCAGTGATCTCAATGGTCATGTTACGGCCGTTCTCACTGGGGACTGCCGATACGGTCATAGTAAATCCTCTGTGGTGTCTGCGTTCTGGAACAAGCGCTTCTTGTTATTCTATAACAGTCCTGTTGGCAGGCTGTTGAAATTCGCAGAATTTCTACCGGTTGCTACCGGGACATGGACGTTGCGGCGAATTCAGCGACTGATAAGTCATTGATGTCGCAAAAAAAGTAAAAATCACATTGTTTGCTTTTCGTGTTTTGGAAAAGGCAGGAAGCCTTTTTCAACAACCTGATAAAGATAATGTCGGGTGCAAAGAATAGCTCGACAGTACCTTGCATCTGCTAATACTGTAATGGTTACGCGACCACAATGGCAAGTCTGCGAGCGAGGTGACATCTCTATCGACCTGGTCCGGATCGCTGGAGCATTTGACCGACCAGCTCATCCAGTGCTTTCTGCTCTTGTTTATCCGCCTCAACAAGCTCTTCCATCGACAGTTTATCCACCAGATTCCCGATGCTTTTACGACGCTGATAAAGCGTTTGCCATTGCATGAGTACTTGTTGCTCTTGTCGTTGCCATTGTTTGATAACCCCTTCTTGCTGGCCAATAACACCACCAAGCTGGTCAATAAACCCCTGGGTGCGGCGCCACTGCATAATAGACAGACCGACACTGCCTTGTGTTTCAAGATAGGTCAGGTATTCGCTGCGGTATCCTTCCAGTTCATTGAGTTGGGCAACCTCCTGCTCCAGTCTCTGCCGGGTTTGCGCCAGCGCGTGTGCAGCCTGATCTTCGCGCTGCCTGGCCAGTTTTTCGATAATCTGCATGCGATCCGAGCGTTTCATGGAGTAGAGCCTATGCTGAATTAGCCAGGACGTTTAGGCCTGGCCAGTGGCCGACCCTTTTTCATCGGCGATTGAATCGGAGGCGACCCCGGAACCAAGGCCTTCATCTGTGCCACACTGTCGTCGTATCGTACCTGCTCATGCAAACCCTGCTGCAAAAACTCTCTGACGACCGGAAACATCTGGATAGCCTCGTCGATGTCTTTGTCAGACCCTGCATTATAGGCACCGATAGCGATAAGATCGCGATTCTGATGGTATCTCGCCCACAGCTGTTTGAGTTTTTGGGCCTGACGGACATGCTCGGCAGACACGACCTGGGGCATCGCACGGCTGATACTCTGCTCGATGTCGATGGCCGGATAGTGGCCTTCCTCGGCCAAACGGCGACTCAGCACAAAGTGGCCATCCAAAATAGCCCGGGACGCATCAGCGACGGGATCTTGCTGATCATCTCCCTCGGTAAGTACCGTATAAAATGCAGTTATGGAGCCCCCTCCGGCTTCAGCGTTACCGGCTCGCTCAACCAACTGGGGAATTCGGGCAAAAACCGATGGAGGATACCCTTTGGTCGCAGGCGGTTCGCCAATTGCCAGCGCAATCTCACGCTGAGCCTGGGCAAAACGGGTCAGCGAGTCCATCAGCATCAGCACATTTTTACCCTGAGCCCGGAAAAATTCAGCGATACTGGTCGTGTACTGTGCCGCCCGCAGGCGCAATAAGGGTGCATCATCGGCTGGTGAGGCGACAACCACTGAGCGCGCAAGTCCTGCTTCGCCCAGAATATCTTCAATAAACTCCTTGACCTCGCGACCTCGCTCACCAATCAGGCCAACGACAATAATGTCGGCCGTCGTAAAGCGAGTCATCATACCCAACAACATCGATTTACCGACACCCGACCCGGCAAACAAGCCCAGACGTTGACCCCGACCCACCGTCAGCAGACTGTTGATAGCGCAAATTCCAACATCCAGGGGCTCACGAATAGGCTGGCGGTGCAACGGGTTGATCACGGCCCCACTTAGGCTTTGCTCAACCCGGCAACTTAGCGGGCCTTTGCCATCAATGGGTTCGCCAAAACCATTGACGACCCTGCCCAGCAGTTCATCTCCAATAACCAGCTCACTGGCACTTTCCAGAGGCACAACCCGTGCCCCGGAGCGCAGACCTGACATGGGCTGGACCGGCATCAGGAAGGCCTTGTCGTCCTGGAACCCAACCACCTCAGCTTCAATGCGGTTGTTGCGGTCGATCACCAGGCAACGCTCGCCCACAGTCGCATTCAAGCCAATCGCCTCAAGCGTCAACCCCACCATTCGTGTCAATTTGCCTTCAACGATGATCGGACTGCGCTCTGGTATCCAACGCTGACAGTCGGTGAGAAACCGGGCAAGATCAGCGCTCATGATCACTGGCTTCTTGTGTCTCGTCCTTACCATCAACGCCGTTATCAGTATCGGTTAGTTCCCCATTCGGGTGCACGTCGTCGGCAGATTCCGGCTGGTCAGAGGCAGCGCCTGCGTCACTGGACAACCCCCCGGCGCTATTGTGCGAATCCACTGCTGCTCCCGGGCTATCCGACTCAGCCTGAGACTGGCGCTGGTCTTGACTGGAAACGTCCGGATCATCACTCCCGCCACCCGTGTCTGCGGTCTCCTGTTCATCTGGAAAACCAGGCTGGGCTAGATCGTCATCAGTCTGTACGGCACTGTTGTCTGCCATTGAATCAATCTCACCCGCGGTATCGTTTCGGTCAGTTTCCGCTTTATTCGATGAGACCCCATCGTGATCCTGATGCTGCTCAGTGATATCCAACGTCGAATCCGTGCCAGCATCACTGCCAGCATCACTGTCAGCTTCAGGCAGCGTCCAGGGTTGCTCCAATTCAGTCAAGCGTTCACTGAGCCCTATATGAGCCAACAGATTACTCACTTGCTGACGATAACGATGCTCAAGACTGTAGTCGATGTAGCTGAAGCGGGTACGAATCACACAGCCGCCCCGGGTCACGGCCGGTGTTGGCACCAGATTCCAGTGGGGCTCAGCAATTGTGGAAACGTATTGTACGTCGTCCGGGTTCAGTTCCAGTGTAAACCGCTCGTCTGCATTTGGCAGCGCCTGCACTGCTGCATGGACCAACTGGTTGATATGATCGGGTTGAAGCGACATTTCCGCATCAATAACATTGCGAGCAATTCGAGTCGCCAGAACAACCAGGCCGGATTCAAGATCACTTTTCTGCTCAGGCAATAAATCCTGCAACTGCTTGAGCAGCTCTGACAATGGGGCCAGTTCAGCACTTATTCGTTCGGTCTCAGCCTCTTTACCGGCGATTAAACCCGCCTCATGACCCGCTTTCAGACCTTCCTGCTTACCACTGTCCAATCCTGCCTTATGGCCTTCTGCCTGACCGGTTGCCTGGCCCTGCTTCATACCTTGCTCAAAGCCGGATTCAAAACCTTCATTATAGGCGTCTTCATGAATCTGGCGTATGTCATCAGCGGTGGGCGACTTCAGGTGTTCCGTATCAGCAACGTCTTCGACTGTGCCCGAATCGGGCCTGGAGTCCTTTGGCGTTTCAATAGCCTTGCCCAGGGCATCCCAGCGCGGCAACTGATAGGTTTCTATGTGTGGGGCTTTACCTGCCGAGTCATCGTTTCCCCGGCGATTTTTGATCGTCATAATGCTCGGCCTGATCGTTCATGCCTGGGTTTGCAACCTGAAGCATAACCAACAGTCATCAGCGTCATACCATTGAGTCGCCAGAGGCGCCACCCAGCACGATTTCGCCGGAATCGGCCATGCGTCGGGCAATGTTAAGGATTTCTTTTTGGGCACCTTCGACATCAGTCAGACGCACAGGACCCATGGCTTCCATATCGTCTTTGAGTATTTCCGCCGCGCGCTTGGACATATTGCCCAGAATTTTCTCCTGAAGCCCCTGATCTGCACCACGAAGAGCAATTTTGAGCGTGTCGGTCGCAATTTCCCGCAACAGGGTTTGAATACCTCTGTCGTCCACTTCGGACAGATTGTCAAAAACAAACATGAGATCGGCAATCTCGGTCGCCAGATCTTCGTCGACATCCTTGATACCATCCATAATCTCAGCTTCGACGCTGGATTCCAGAAAGTTCATGATTTCAGCCGCTGTCTTAACGCCACCCAACGACTGAGCCTGAGCACCGGCACTGGTGGAGAACTGTTTTTCCAGAATAGAATTCAATTCAGACAATGCCGCCGGTTGTACGGTTTCCAGGGCAGCGACACGCATAATAATATCGAGCCGAACCTTTTCACTGAACTGAGCCAGAATTTCCGAGGACTGGTCCGGGTCGAGGTATGCGATAACAATGGCCTGAATTTGCGGATGCTCATTACGAATGATATCAGCAACGGCGCGGGCCTCCATCCATTTAAGCGTATCCAGACCCGTGGTATTACCACCCAGTAGGATGCGATCAATCAGTCCCGTCGCCTTGTCAGAACCCAGCGCCTGAGTCAGCATATTCCGGATATAATCATTAGCACCAATGCCCAAACTGGTCTGACCGCCAACTTCTTCCAGAAACAGCCTGACCGAGCCTTCTAACTGCTGTTGACGCACTTCAGACAGACCCGACATGGCGGTGCCAACACGTTGCACTTCTTTGGGTCCAAGGTGCTTGAGAACCTCGGCTGCATCGGCCTCGCCCACACTCATCAGCAAGATAGCAGCACGGTTTAGCCAGGGAATGCCATTCAGCGCAAGCTCTGCATCTTCTGTGCTATTTTTTTTGGGAGCCGGCAGGTTTGGATTCTGTTCAGTCATTGGTCATAATCCAGCGTTTGAGCGCCAGCGCTGCACGACCCGGGTCTTCAGCGATCAGGCCGCGCAATGCGTCCAGTTGCCGTTCGAAGCTTTCTGACGGCCCGGGCAACTGATACTCATCAATAGTACTCAGAGTGACTTTATCATCTGCAATGGTATCTTCATCCACATCCAGTGATGCCAGCATATCATCTGCACCTTCCTGATCTGCCTCACCCCTCGTCAACAGGTTACGCAGTGCAGGTCGCAATATGCCAAACACCAATATCAGTACAAAAAGACCCGCCAGGATTTGCTTGGCGATGTCCCAGAACCAGGGTTGAGTGTACCACTGCGGCACCTCGATTGTGTCATCTGCACCCAGGAAGCTTGAATTGATCACGTTGATACTGTCACCGCGGGCCGGATCATAGCCGACCGCATCCTGAACCAGCAAACGCAAGCGCTGCAAATCCTCTTCAGCCCAGGGCTCACGCGCAGCGTCCCCGGTTTCAGGGTCGGTACGCATAACGTTATCGACAACCACCGCTATGGTGAGGCGACGCACACGTCCCTGTTGAAACTGGGTATAACTGAGCGTCCTGTCGACTTCGTAATTGCGGGTGACTTCGTTGCGGCTAGACGTAGGCGGTTGTTGAACCGGATTTCCGTTTTCGTCCAGCACCTCGGGGGCCTCGGCCTGGCCTGGCGGTTGGTTGTTGAGCGCTCCCGGAACACCACCCTCGGCCTCGCCAACGCGCTGCTCATCAATGGTTTGTTCACTGCGCAAAGCGATCAAATCGGGGTTGTATAGCTCCTCTGCCTGCTCCACTCGGGTGAAGTCAATGTCGGCGGAGACCTCGGCCCGGAATTGCTGATTACCTACAATTGGACTGAGAATGGAGTTAATGGCATTGACCAGCCGATTCTCAACGCGCTGGGTATAGGCAAACTGACGATCCGTCATTTCTTCGGCAGCGCTCTGTGTATCGTCTGACAGCAGGCGACCACGCTGATCGATGATCGACACATTCTCTGGTTGCAGCTCAGGAATCGATCCGGCTACCAGGTTGCGTATGGCGTTGACTGAATCACGATCCATCTGCGCACCGGCGAACAGATCGGCAAAAACGGATGCCGTGGGCTGACGCTGGTCACGAACAAAGACTGACCGATCGGGAATGGCCAGATGCACACGGGCGCTACGCACCTGATTAATAGAGGCAATCGTCCGCGCTAATTCACCTTCAAGGCTTCGCAGGTAGCGGGTATTTTCCATAAACTGACTGGTACCAAGCGGCTGATCCTGATCCAGCAACTCATAGCCGACCGTTTGGTCATCCGACAAGCCTGCGCCCGCTATAGCCAGACGAGCCAGGTGCAGATCATTCTCACGGACCAGGATAACCCCGCTTGCCGGGTCAATGTCGAATTGAACGCCGTTGGCTTGCAGTACCTCTATAACATCGGCTGCGGCATAGCTATTGGTGCTGTTCATCAGCGGACGGTAGCTTTCATTTTGCGACCACAACACGACAGCCAAACCCAAGGCGATACTGGCTGCCAGTCCGATCAACAACCCGAATTGTCGCATCATCGCCAGCTTGTTGAAGCCAACGACCAGAGGGTGCATTCGACTGGCAACAGCACTGTCTTTGTCGACCATTTGCGAATGGTCCGTTGCGGCCATACCGCGACCTTCGCCGCGCGAACGAGTCGTTAGCGCTTTATCGCTCTGTTGCGATTCGCTGCCGATGGCCGTACCAGTGGCAGCAGGTACGTTTTCAGTCATGCTCTATCCTGTTTGTTGTCGGAACTCCGTCCAGCGAAGCTCACCCTAGGATGTCCGATTACCCGGTTCACATTAAATCGGCATATTCATGATTTCTTTGTAAGCCTCAACCATCTTGTTCCGCACTTCGGTCATGGCTTGAAAGGAAACACTGGATTTCTGCAAAGCAATCATTACTTCCGGCAGATCCACACCGGGATCTCCGGATTCATAACGGGTTGCAATATTGCTGGCCGCCTCCTGGTTACCAGCGACGGTATCAATGGCTGACTTGAACATATCGCCAAAAGAGGGAACCTCTGCTGTTTCAGGAGTGCTCTGCAAGGCATTTATACCCTGAGGAGCAAGATTGTCAGCAACCTGACCCGATGGATTCGCAAGCTCCCGGGCTTGCTGCAACTGACTGGCAAAACCGGGACCATCTGGCCGAGAAGTTGCATTAGCAGGCGGATTCATCTGCTCGCGTATAGACCGCATCTGGCCTAGTACATTCTGAATATCGAGACGATGATCGGACATCTGCATTCCCTCTTAAGCGCCTCCTGTCTATAGAAGCGTCAAAAAAACAATGATTCGGAACCTTTCGAGAAATGGGCGACAAAATACAGTCGCTTTACACCCGAAATACCCACTGAGAGAGTAGAAGGAGCAAATCATGGGCCAACCTTTGCAACTCCCTAAAGAAAGCGGAAAGCCTGCGCTGAATGACGTACAAAAAACCGGCTTGATGGCCGGTTTTCTTGTTTTACTTTTGGTCGGGCATGCAGGATTGGATCCGGCCGGCGTTCCGGCTGCGGCTCGAGTCACCCCACTTTTGACAGAGACGCCCCACCTTTTAACCGAACTATACACACAAAAAAACCGGCTTGATGGCCGGTTTTCTTGTTTTACTTTTGGTCGGGCATGCAGGATTGGATCCGGCCGGCGTTCCGGCTGCGGCTCGAGTCACCCCACTTTTGACAGAGCCGCCCCACCTCTTAACCGAACTATACACACAAGAAAACCGGCTTGATGGCCGGTTTTCTTGTTTTACTTTTGGTCGGGCATGCAGGATTTGAACCTGCGACCCTCGCCACCCCATGACGATGCGCTACCAGACTGCGCTAATGCCCGAAAACGTTGCGAATAATACGCTAAGCGATTGAAAATTCAAACCTTTTTGGCAACTAATCGTCAGACAATAACTTCAGAACCGCTTCCAGTTCGCGAATCATGTCTTGAATCAATGCCTGGTGCTGATGCTTCATTACACCATCCTCTTCAGGATCGGACAGTTTTTGCCGGGCACCGCCAATAGTAAAACCATCCTCATACAGAAGATGACGAATCTGGCGTATGAGCACAACATCGTCACGCTGATAGTAGCGACGATTACCTCGACGCTTCACCGGACTGAGTTGCGGAAACTCCTGCTCCCAATAACGCAGCACATGCGGCTTTACAGCACACAGCTCGCTGACTTCGCCTATTGTGAAGTATCGCTTCCCGGGGATAGGAGGCAATTCATTATTCTGGCTCGGTTCCAGCATATGCTTCGACTTTTACCTTAAGCTTCTGACCGGGACGAAATGTTACAACCCTACGCGCTGAAATCGGGATTTCTTCTCCCGTTTTCGGATTCCTGCCAGGGCGTTGACGCTTGTCTCTGAGATCGAAATTACCAAACCCGGACAGCTTAACCTGTTCGTTGTGAACTAACGAGTCGCGTATCTCCTCAAAGAAGATTTCGACCATTTCCTTCGCTTCACGTTTATTAAGGCCAAGCTCTTCGTATAACCGCTCTGCCATCTCCGCCTTGGTCAGGGCCATTCTCAGTTCCTCAGCGCAGCGTCAAACCTCGTCTGCAAGGTGGTGATGATGGAATCCATCAAACTGTTTACTTCTTCATCAGTAAGAGTGCGCGAAGGATTCTGCCAGGTCAAGCCCAGGGCAACGCTTTTTCGTTGCGAATCAATACCTTTGCCACGATAAATATCAAACAGGTTCAAACTTTCAAGATCATCACCTGCCATTTCACGAACGCTGTTCATCAAATCCGCAACCGGGGTTTCCTCATCAACAACGACAGACAGATCCCGCGTACTTTCCGGATAGCGGGAAAGTGACTTGAATACCGACAAAGCCGTTTTGCTGATTCGGTCCAATCGCAGTTCAAAAAGGTAGGTAGGCTGCTTTATATCCAACTGACGAGCCAGACTAGGATGCAAGGCTCCGAGATAGCCCACTAATTTTCCGTTATGTTCTATTCGGGCGCATTGACCGGGATGCAACGCAGAGTGGTGCCCAGGCAAAAAGTCAAATTCGACACCTTTGACCAGGGACAAAACTTGCTCAATATCCCCTTTCATGTCAAAGAAGTCGAGCATCTCTCCCGCTTCATACCAGGCTTTGGGCAATCGGCTACCCGTGGCAATGCCAGACAACATGGCCATTTGCTCGGTGCCTTTGTCTGTCGCCCGAAAACGCAGTCCGGATTCAAACAATCGCACCCGGTCTTGTTGTCGCTTCAGGTTATGAGACAGCGCTTTGACCAGTCCGGGCCACAACGAAACGCGCATTACCGACATATCTGCCGAGATCGGATTAGCCAACTCGATCCCAGCTTCTTTGGGAAACATCGCTTGCTGCAACGTCGGCTCTACAAAACTGTAGGTTATGGCCTCCTGGTAGCCCAGCGCAGCCAAGCGGTCAGCAAAGGCTGCCGTCGTCACCTGTTGCTCCGCTTTGCCACGTGGCCCGAGTGCGGCCACTGGTAAGGTTACCGGCAGCCGGTTATAGCCGTAGATGCGGGCAATTTCTTCAATCAAATCGGCTTCAATCGCCATGTCGAATCGCCAGCTGGGTGTGATGACCTGCCATTGACTGCTGGCTGTTTCTGTCAAACCAAAGCCCAGGCCTGACAGTATTCGGGTGATTTCGGCGTCACTGACGTCGAGCCCCAGAGTCGACTTGACATGGTCGGAACGCAGGGAAATGGTTGCTGTTACCGGCACGTTCGCCGTTAATTCATGAACCTCGGTCGGACCCGGCTCGGCGCCGCAAATATCGACCAGTAATCGGGTCGCCCGCTCAACCGCTCTTTCCTGCAACGCCGGATCTACGCCGCGTTCAAAGCGGTGACTGGCATCGGTATGCAGTCCGAAGCTGCGCGCCCGGCCAGCAATTTCGATCGGCGCAAAAAAAGCGCTTTCCAGAAACACACGCCGCGTATTAGCACTGACACCGCTCTGCTCACCACCCATGACACCGGCCATGGCCAAAGGGCCCTGTCCATCTGCTATAAGCAAAATATCCTCAGATAACACCAGCGTCTGGCCATCAAGCAGTTCAAGCGACTCTTTTGCATGCGCCCGGCGAACGGTTATGCCGTCTTTCAATCGATCAAGGTCGAATCCATGCAAAGGCTGACCAAGTTCAAGCATGACGTAGTTAGTGACATCAACCACCGGATCAATGGAGCGGATACCCGAACGACGCAAACGCTCAACCATCCACAAGGGTGTGTCTGCCGCAACGTTCACGTTATCCAGAACGCGACCCACGTAACGTGGACAACCGACAGGATCCTCCAGAGTTACCGGAAATGTCTGGTTGTTCACGGCCGCGATCGCATCGATAACAGGCGCAGTGACGGCCAGGTCATTCAAAACGCTGACCTCGCGAGCCAGGCCAGCGATGCTCAGACAGTCAGCCCGATTGGGGGTCAGATCAATTTCAATGGTCAGATCATCAAGCCTCAGCAACGTACGCAAGTCCTGGCCCAGCGGGGCCTCGCTGGCAAGCTCGAGAATGCCATCATGTTCGTCTGACAGACCCAATTCCTTCTCACTGCAGAGCATGCCCTGACTGTCGACATCTCGCAGCTTTGCTTTTTTAATTTTGAAGTCACCCGGCAATACCGCCCCGACCCGGGCCAGAGCAACCTTGATACCGGCACGCGCGTTGGGTGCACCACAAACAATCTGAACCGACTCAGTACCGGTGCTGACCGTGCAAACCTGCAGTTTGTCGGCGTTTGGATGCTGTTCACATTCTGTAATTTCGGCGACGACCACCCCTGAGAATGCCTCGGCTACTGGTTCAGCACCATCAACCTCCAACCCAGCCATGGTGATCTGATCCATCAATGCCTGAGAACTGAGATCGGGATTGACCCACTCCCGTAACCATTGTTCGCTGATTTTCATAAACTGCTACCAATCCTGAGTGTTTGACCGACCACCGGGCTCAATTGAACTGTCGCAAGAACTTAAGATCGTTCTCAAAGAACAGCCGCAAGTCATTGACGCCATAACGCAACATCGCTAGCCGTTCGACCCCCATACCAAATGCAAAGCCCTTGTAGATGGAACTGTCGATGTTCGATGCGGAAAGTACGTTGGGATGGACCATGCCGCAGCCCATCACTTCCAGCCAACCCGTGTGACCGCAGACGCGGCAGCCATTGCCGCTACACATAACGCACTCGATATCAACTTCAGCCGAAGGTTCTGTGAACGGGAAATAGGAAGGACGAAAGCGCACCGCCAGCTCTTTTTCAAAAAAGACCCGTAAAAACTCTTCGACGGTGCCTTTCAGGTCGGCAAAACTGACGTTGGTATCGATCATCAGGCCTTCCATCTGGTGAAACATCGGCGTATGTGTCAGATCGGAATCGCATCGGTACACACGTCCCGGACAAATAACCCGAAACGGCGGCTCACCCGCCTCCATGGTGCGCACCTGTACCGGCGATGTATGGGTTCGCAGTAAGGTTCCCACGTCAAAATAGAAGGTATCGTGCATGGCCCTCGCCGGGTGGTGAGAGGGTATATTGAGCGCTTCAAAGTTGTGATAATCGTCCTCGATCTCGGGGCCGACCGCCACGTCATAACCAATGGCGGTAAAGAAAGACTCCATACGACGCAACGTCTGAGTAACCGGATGCAGGCCCCCTTTACCCTGTTTGCGGCCGGGCTGGGTGACGTCTATTTTCTCCTGAGCCAGGCGCAGGCCAAGGGCCGCGCGTTCCAGCTCCTCCTTGCGCGCTGCAATGGCCTCGGCCACCGCTGTCTTCACTTCATTGATTTTTGCGCCCGCCGCCGGACGTTCTTCGGCGGTCAGCGCTCCCAAGCTTTTCAACTGGGCGGTAATTTCGCCTTTCTTACCCAGAAACCGAACCCTGAGGTCATCCAGTTCCTGAGCTTCCTTGGCGTGTCGAACCGCCTGCAGGGCGCGTTCATGCAGTTGTGCTAGGGTTTCCATGGGCTGTCGACACTCCCGTCGCAAAGAGGCTTTAAATAGCCGTTACTATAAAGATGAGATTAAAATAAGCAACTGAAAAACAAGGCTTTTTAGCCTGACCCGGCACCATCAGAGCATTCACTAATGCCGTGAATCTGGTGCGATCAATGGCTGCTTTGTTCGATAAACAAACTGTCGGCAAAGGCTCGTTCACAATAGTGGCATTTCAACTTAACCGGCACTTCATCGGCGAATACTTTGAACCGGGTATCAACAGGCTCATTGCGTGTAATGCAATTGGTATTCGGGCACACAAAAACGCCAATAAAACGCTCAGGCAGACCGATTGGGAACTTACGAACGACGCTATAGTCCTCAATAATGTTCACAGTAGCCAAAGGCGCAAACAGTGCCATTTCAGCTGCGTCACTCTCGGAAAACCGCCATTCGTCTATCTTGATCAGATCTTTCAGGCCACCGCCATAGCTGGGCAGGTTCAGACCCACTGTCAGGCGAACTTCGGCGTTCTTAAGTTGCAGTCGCCCGATAATGGTAAGGCCCTTCCCGGCCGGAATATGATCGATCACTGTGCCGGACTGAATGGCCTCTACCAGCATTTTATCCCGCATGGTTTTAGGCATATCAAGACGCTCCAGGCAATAGCAAGTCTGAGGCTTCATTCATAACACCGGTCAACAGTGCCTGTCGTGCATAAACGCCGTTCTCGGCTTGCTGGAAATAATAGGCGAACGGGGTACGGTCGACGCTGGGGTGAATTTCATCGACTCTGGGCAACGGATGCATCACTCGCAAATTGGCTCGGGCATGGGTCAACATTTCGGCTTTAAGCACGAACTGCGAGGCAATATGAGTGTACTCGGTCGGATCCAGTCGCTCTTTTTGTACCCGCGTCATATAGAGCACATCAACCAGTGGAATTACCTCTTCCAGCGATTCAGCCCGCTTAAATCGAATTCCCATGGCTTTTAGACTGTCCTCGATATACAGCGGCATGACCAGAGCATCCGGAGACACAAAATAAAACGTCGGATTAAAATGACTAAGCGCCTGAGCCAGCGAATGCACCGTGCGACCGTATTTAAGATCACCGACCAGGGCAACCGACAATCCTTCCAGGCTGCCCTGACACTCGGCAATCGTCACCAGATCAAGCAATGTTTGCGTGGGGTGCTGGTTGGCGCCGTCACCACCGTTGATAACCGGCACACCCGCTATTTCAGCCGCCAGCCTGGCTGACCCTTCCTGAGGGTGACGCATGATGATGGCATCGGCATAGGCGGCAATCATTTGAATACTGTCTGACAGGGTTTCACCTTTTTTAGCCGAGGTGTTGCCGCTGTCGGAAAAGCCAATGAGCGTGCCGCCTAGGCGTTGAACAGCAGTTTCGAAAGACAGACGGGTTCGGGTTGATGCTTCAAAAAAACAGCTGGCGATCAGACGATCTTTTAGCAGTGGCATTGGCCCGGATTGTTTCAATTGGGCCGATCGGTCAACAATAAATTCAAGGTCGGTTCGCGACAAATCTCCGATGGAAATAACATCACGACGATAAAGAGGGTTACTCATGAACCTGCCCACTCAAGATTTGCCGCATTATAAAGCAAGCAGCCGGCTATACAATTGCTGTGGGTATCAAATCCGCCCCTTGTGCAGCCCGAACTCAATGTGACCGGGCTCTGCGGGCTTTGTGATCAACTTCACATGGCCCGCCAGAAGGTCTCATCATACGCAACCCTTGGGATATCCTGAGTATACTTGAACATTGGTTGTTTTTTCCCGCCGCATCGATTGCTACCGTCTGTTTTGCCCGCTGTAACGGCACCCAAAACAACCAACACCATTAAGGAATGAACATGTTGAAAAAAGGAATCATCACCCTGGGATTGGCCGCCAGCCTTCTGCTTCCAATCGCCCATGCAGAAGAGGCTGCCACTGAAACAGCGACTGCAGAATCCGTAGTACTGTATGTTGACATCAATAATGACTCCGCAGAAAAACTGGCCGACTTGCTAAACGGGGTTGGCCAGACGCGGGCTGAAGCCATTATTGCCTACCGTGACGAATTTGGCCCCTTCGTTGCTCCAGAAGATTTAATGAACGTTCAGGGTATTGGACCAGTCACTCTGGAAAAAAACAGGGCACGCATTCAGGTCGGCATGTCCGACTGATTGCAAAAAAGTCAGGTAGGTATGACGTGCCAGGGAAAAGGCACTGACGGATGAATACCCGCAAAACGCTGGTAACAGGGACGAGAGCTGGAAGCAGTGACTCTAACAGGCTGTTGAAATTCGCAGAATTTCAGCCGCCTGTTAGCAGGATATGGATGTTCTGGCGAAATCGACGACTGGTAAGTCGTTGATTTCGTAAGATAAGCAAAAATCACACTGTTTGCTTATCGTGTTTTGGAAAAGGCAGGAAGCCTTTTTCAAAAACCTGCTAATAGGGAGTTGAAGACACATTCGTCATTATAGACACCGGGCAGGGACGCTGAGACAAAGCCAGAAAATCCTGGGATGAAATAGCAAAGTCGTCAGGGAAGCAAAGCATCAGATTTTGGTGCAACCCGCAAAAGGACTTCACAGCAACCGGAGCATCTGATCAGTGCTCCGGTTTTTTTTCGTTGAGGCTGCGAGGCATAGATGAAAAAAGTTAGGTGAGGACGTACACTTCCCCAATGTTTAAAAGGGGTGATCCCATGCAGTTAACCCAGTTTTCAGACTACGCTTTACGCACACTGATTTTCCTATCTTTACGCTAGGAGCAACGCTCAACCATTAGCGACATTGCCGATGCCTATCAAATTTCCCACAATCATCTCGCGGATTCAAATCTGAAGTGCATCACCTAATCAGGCAGAAGAAGGGGCCAGCTGAAGGTAAGCTCCTACCCTTTTTTTCCGGCAAGAGATGGTGCCGCAGTGGGATGTTCTGTTTGTAGCAGCACTGCCTGGACACAGCGGTCAGTGGCCCAGCGAAGATCAAACCAACAAGGCCCTGGAACAGATGGTGGAAAACGTCCGACACGGCCAGATCAGTGGCTACCTGGCGTTTGATGATACTGGAGAACCATTGGTTTTGGATGGCGGTTAAGCGAGTCGTCACAGGGATGTGATGGATCGCAACAAAATTCAACCCGCCGGTGCACCGGTCGCGAGACTGTAAGTTCCGCCCCAACTTCGGACCTGATTGTACCCGGCCGCTGAGCTATTCCCGCGCTTTAAATTCTAACCAAAAATGGTATCCCGTAGGGGACTTGAACCCCTGTTACCGCCGTGAAAGGGCGGTGTCCTAACCACTAGACGAACGGGACACAGTCTTTCAGGTGATTGCTGAAAGAGCCGGGAATAATACCAACTCAAAATCTGAAATCAAGGAATTTTAGTTATAAATCAATATCCTACCCGCACAACAAATGAAAAAACTCAGGTGTTACTGGCTTCAAATGTGCGTTGCTCATGCCGTGAATACAACGTTTCCCACCGCTCACACTGAGGGCAATACCACAGCAAGGCTGTAGACTCAAAACCGCAATGGGTACATTGATATTGATCTGACAGACGCAATTTAATGCGTTTAAGTGATTCGATCAACACCGATCTGGCCCTGTCTCCAATGTCTTGCCGTTGCTCAATCCAACGCTGCATTAACTCAAATGAGGCGCCAGAATGAACGATTTGCTCAAACTCATTCTGCCACTGCAATGCCCTGGGATCATGCGGCCCTACCAGGTCAAGCAATTCGCTGAGAATACGATGACTGGGATGGCGCTGATAGAGGGTTTCCAGATATTGGCGAAAGTTTGCCTCGCCGCCAGTGAGACGGCTGAGACGTTTCAGTGCCGGTAAAATAACATCAATACGGCGCACATCCCGATCAAGTCCGTCTCGCAGCCAGCGTATCGCGCGATGGTAATTCCCTTGCGTGGTATCAAGCTCAGCGCTAACCAGGTAAATACGGGCACTATCGGATACCCGGCGCGCCTCTTTTAGCGCACCCCTTGCCTCGCCGACATTGCCTTCGTGACTCAACCGGATGGCTAACTCGCAGTAAAAATTCGCTAAACGGATACTACCGGACCCGGGTTTACCATATTTTCGAACCAGTTCAATCGCGCGCTCCCACTCTTGCTCACGCTCAAGCACAGCCAGCCACAGTCGAAACGCATGAGCCGAGTCCAGCAAGCCGTCATCGACTATCATCGACTCAAGAATAGATTCTGCATGCCCCAAAAACCCGCCGGAGAAGAAGTCCTGGGCCAGCTCGACTCTCACTCGATTGATATCGTCTTCGCTAAAGTCGGCTTCCAATAAGGCTTCATGCACACGAATAGCGCGGTCAATCTGACCCCGCTTACGAAACAATTCACCCAATGCCAGGTGAATTTCCAGCGTATCTTCATCAATTACCAGACGTTCCAGCAGCACGTCCAGCTCCCGATCAGGCTGAGCGGACAAGGGCTCAAATCGATCAAGCTGGAAGCGGGGACCAGATATAGGGCTGAACAGGCGCTGAAAAGCCTGTTTTAACAATGACAGCATGAATTACTTCCTGGCAGCTTTACGGCCGGTAAAACGCCCAAAAACCAAGCCAATAACAATTCCCAGAAAAACCGCCAATATCAGCCAGACAAACAGAGGCATCGGCGGTGTTACCCAACCCAGGAACGTCAGGGATGTAATCTGGTTGTTACCAAACGCCAACAACCAGGACACAACAACCAGAATCAACAATGTAAGCAGTCGGAGTGATCGAACGATCATGGATATAGCTAGCCTCCCGGCTGTGTAATCGAGATGGAAAGGACTGGTTACTCGACTTCGATCGAAATATTAACCGATTCGCGCAACTCTTTTCCCGGCTTGAAATGAGGCACATATTTGCCTTCCAGTGTCACGGATTCACCGGTTTTCGGGTTGCGACCGACGCGAGGAGAGCGGTAATGCAGAGAAAAGCTACCAAATCCGCGAATCTCGATACGCTCTCCGTCCGCCAGACTTTCAGCCATATGGTCCAGCATCGCTTTAATGGCGAGTTCAACATCTTTAACCGACAACTGATTTTGTCGGTCTACAATGCGTTCGATCAATTCCGATTTGGTCATCTTTGAACCTCCCCGGTCGGGTGTTCTTTTACGATCGATATTTAGATTAATTCACCCTTTGAAATAACGCAAGTGTTTATTTTCTAACGTTTTTTTACGAAATATCTGATCGTTGACTAACCACTTCACCCTGACCACTGTCAGTTTATACAATGGCCAGCAGCAATACAGCGAATTCACAGATACAAAAAAGCCGGCGCTACGGCCGGCTTTTTATCAACGGAGCAATAACGACGTGTTAGTCGCCCTGTTCCATTTTCTGCTTGATAAGATCACCGATCGTTGTAGGACCGGCGGCTTCAGCAGTTTTCTCTTTCAGATCACGTACGGCTACTTTCTCGTCAACCACGTCTTTCGACTTCACAGACAGCGTAATAGCACGGTTCTTACGGTCAACGCTGATGATCTTCGCTTCTACTGAATCGCCTTCTTTCAGTACATTGCGAGCATCTTCAACCTTGTCGCGAGAAATCTCAGACGCTTTCAGCGTGCCCTCAACTTCTTCAGAAAGAGTAATAATGGCGGCTTTTGCATCCACCTCTTTCACGGTACCGGTAACGATAGCCCCTTTGTCATTAATGCTTACAAATTCAGCAAATGGATCACTGTCCAGCTGCTTGATACCTAATGAAATACGCTCACGCTCGGGATCGATCGACAGAATGGTGGTTTCCAGCTCGTCACCTTTCTTGTACTTGCGCACAGCGTCTTCACCGGATTCGTTCCAGCTGATATCAGACAAGTGAACAAGGCCATCAATGCCACCTTCCAGACCAATGAAGATACCGAAATCGGTGATCGACTTGATCTTGCCAGAGACTTTATCGCCCTTGTTGAACTTATTGGAGAAATCTTCCCAAGGGTTCACCACGGTCTGCTTGATCCCCAGAGATATACGACGACGTTCTTCGTCGATATCCAGAATCATCACTTCGATATCGTCACCAACAGACACTACCTTGGAAGGGTGAATGTTCTTATTGGTCCAATCCATCTCGGAAACGTGTACCAGACCTTCAACACCTTCTTCCAGCTCGGCAAAGCAACCGTAGTCTGTCAGATTGGTGACGCGCGCCTTAACAACAGACTCTTCCGGGTAACGGCCCTTGATATCGACCCAGGGATCCTCGCCCAACTGCTTCAGACCCAGGGAAACGCGGTTGCGCTCACGGTCAAACTTCAGGATTTTCACGTCGATTTCATCACCAACCTGAACAATTTCGCTCGGGTGCTTGATGCGCTTCCAGGCCATATCGGTGATGTGCAGCAAGCCATCAACACCGCCCAGATCAACGAAAGCGCCGTAGTCGGTCAGGTTCTTGACGATACCCTTGACTACCTGGCCTTCTTGCAGGCTGGCCAGCAATTCTTCGCGCTCAGCGCTGTTGGAGGCTTCCAGAACGGCACGACGGGATACAACAACGTTATTACGACGGCGATCCAGCTTGATAACTTTGAAATCAAGCTCTTTGCCTTCCAGGTGGGCGGTATCGCGCACCGGACGAATGTCGACCAGAGAACCTGGCAGGAAAGCACGTACAGAGCTGATATCAACGGTGAAGCCACCTTTGACTTTACCGTTAATGATGCCTTTTACTACTTCTTCCGCTTCGTATGCTTTTTCCAGCTCAGACCAGGCTTCTGAACGTTTGGCTTTCTCACGCGACAGGCGTGTGTCACCGAAACCGTCTTCTACCGCTTCAAGGGCAACTTTAACTTCATCACCCACGGCCACTTCCAGCTCACCCTCTTCGCTCAGAAACTCGGAGCGAGCGATGACACCTTCAGATTTCAGGCCAGCATGTACTGTTACCCAGTCAGAATCGATAGCAACAACGACACCGGTAACAATGGAGCCTGGCTCCATTTCAATGGTCTTTAAGCTTTCTTCAAAAAGTTCGGCGAAAGATTCAGTCATTCGATTAAATGTCCCAATGATTAACGGTCTGTGGTGTGAGGAGCGTTACTCTCTCGAAAAGACAGACCTTTCCGTACGCCAGCCCGCACGGGTCAACCCAACATATCCTGGCGCCACCCTGCTGGAACAGCGGCATACCAGGGTCTTTGCTACTTCTGAAGTCTTCTGATTAACCGACTCAAAATAGCTTAAATTAGGAGCGCGTATTATACGTATTAAGCGCCCAGAACCAAGGGGGTATACGGTTTTTTTGATGAAATCAGGGATAAATACGTCAACTTGCAGCCGTCAAGTCAATGCCACCTGGCAATCCCGAACCGATATAGAGGCATCTCGCCCGTTGAGACCCAGGCCAGCAAAATGAATCAATGCCCGACCAGGCCCCGGTCTGAAGCCTGTTGCAACACCTGATCCAGGACAGCTTCAATACTGAGCTCGGTGGTATCAATGAGTACCGCATTCTCGGCAGGCTTGAGTGGTGCTACCGCGCGATTGCGGTCTCGGTCGTCACGCAGATTGATGTCACTCAGCACTTGCTGGTAATCCACAGGCTCTCCGCCACGCTCAAGTTGCGACACCCGCCGGCGCGCCCTCTCTTCGCTAGTGGCGGTTAGAAACACCTTTAATGGTGCATCGGTAAATACAACAGTACCCATGTCGCGGCCATCTGCCACCAATCCAGGCTCTGTTCGAAACGCTCGCTGACGGCGTAATAACGCATCTCTGACCCGAGAAAAAGAGGCAACCCTGGATGCATTGGAGCCCACCTCCTCGGTTCTTATTTGCCGGGTCACGTCATCGCCTTCCAGCAAAATCGTGATCTTGTCATTGGCGTCCTGACGAAAACGAATATCCAGATGTTCCGCAATCACTGCCAATGCCGATTCATTATCGAAGTCGACACCATGATTCATCGCTGCCAAAGCACCGAGTCGATACAGGGCACCGGAATCGAGGTAGTGCCAGCCAAGATGCTTGGCCAGCAGTCCGCTGACGGTGCCTTTTCCTACGCCACCTGGGCCATCCAGGGTTATGACGGGAGCTTTGGATAACATACTCAATCCTCTACAGTCACCGAATAGCCTAACGCAAGGGCATGCTCGGCAAAATCCGGATAGGCGCCTAAAACGCGCCCTGAATTTCGAATGATCACGGGTCGCGACGCTGTCTGCGCAGCGACAACGAAAGCAAGCGCTACACGATGATCACCGGCACAATCAACAATACCGCCATCCAAAGGTCGCCCATTGCGGCCCTGAATAACAACCTTGTCACCTGCTAACTCTATATCAGCGCCCAGAATTGCCAACCCTTCAACCATTGTCTTGAGCCGGTCCGTTTCCTTGAAACGCAGCTCATGTACCCCGCTGAAACGAGACGTCCCCTTTGCCTGCGTAGCCAGAACAAAAAGCAACGGGAACTCATCAATGATCCGACCGGCCATACCAGCATCACAATCGGTCGCTTCAAGCGGCGCGTAGTCTACCTGAAGATTGGCGACAGGCTCACCCCCGAGCATACGATTATTTATTATCCGGACATTGGCCCCCATAAGCTGCAGCAGGTCCAGCAATCCTAGCCGGCTGCGGTTAACGCCGACGTTCACTACCGTCAGGTGCGATCCCGGCACCAGCGTTGCTGCGGCAACATGGACGGCAGCCAGGGAGAAATCACCGGGAATATCGAGTTCGAACCCGGCCCATTGCTGGGCGGCATCCAGGGCAATAACGCCTTTCTCCACACGAATCGGACAACCCAGATCGGCGAGCAACAGTTCGGTGTGATTTCGGCTGGGACCTGCCTCTTGTAAACGTATCGGTACACCCGCACACAAACTGGCCAGCAGCAGACCTGTTTTAACCTGGGCACTGGCCATCGGCATTGTGTAGTCCAATGCGGTAAGCATGGCCACGGGCTGAATGAGCAGCGGCGCGGTATCACGCGGGGATAATTCAATACGCGCACCCATAGCGCATAAGGGGGTACTGATACGCGCCATGGGGCGCTGACTTAACGATGCATCGCCGATCAATTCACTACTGAATGACTGCGTCGTCAGGACGCCCGCCAGCAAGCGCATGGATGTGGCTGAATTGCCCATATAAAGCGGACTGTCGGCCGCTTTGAGACCGCGACGCCCGACACCTTTCAAACGCACACAACCGCGTCCGTTATCGTCTATATCGACACCCAGTTTACGCAATGCTTCCAGGGTGGTGCGATTGTCATTGCCGCTGCCAAAGCCGCGCAACTCACTGTCACCAACCGCCAGGGCTGCCAATACAATAGCCCGATGGGAAATCGACTTGTCTCCGGGAACCTCAACCTCACCGTTAAGGCCAGCACGTACTGGCGCAGCGATGAGATTTTTTCGGGTATCGTCACTGTGCCGCTGGCGACTGTTGAGGATCTGAGTGAAATAATCGCGAGTCGACTTGGCCCGTCCGAATACCGATTTCAGCGTTGCGCCTTCCTGGTTTTCAATCGCCTCGGCGAGTACCTCGAGGTCGGACTGGAAACGCCGCAACACACTGAGCGTTGCATCTCTATTAGCAAGAAACACGTCATGCCACATGGTCGGGTCCGAGGCTGCGATGCGCGTGAAATCGCGAAACCCCCCAGCCGCATAGCGAAAAATTTCACGATTCTCAGACTCTCTTGACAATGTATCGACCAGAGAAAAAGCCAGTAAATGCGGTAAATGACTGGTTGCCGCCAGGACTTCATCGTGTCGCGTCGCCGACATGGTCACAACATCCGCGCCGACAGACTGCCAGAGCCGGGTCAGTAATTGAATCGCTTCGGGCGCAGAACTAGGCAGCGGTGTTAAAATCAGTAAATGGTGATCAAAGAGATCCGACTTCGCCGCCTCCAGGCCAGAACGCTCTGCACCGGCAATGGGATGGCCAGGCACGAATCCGGCAGGCAACGCACCCAGCGCTTGCTCTGCCGCGGCGATAACAGCGCCTTTAACGCTGCCAACATCCGATATAACGGTATCAGCCTTCAGCCATGGTTTCAGCTGCCCTAACACCGCACCCATGGCCAATACGGGGACGGCAAGGATGACGACATCGAACGAGTCGCTCAAATCGGCCCAGGTGTTCGCTTCATCGACAATTCCCAGAAATTTCGCCCTGTCGGCGACACCCTCCCGGGCATCCAGTCCGATGACAGTCGCAGCCTGAGACAAGCGCAATGCCTTGGCGAACGAGGCCCCGATCATCCCCAGCCCGATAATCAGGACTCTCGGCTTGGGTTCACTGTTCATGGAAAATACATCTCACGGTCGAGGGATTCCGGCAAGCGCAGATTTCGCGACTGCAACCCAGCTAGCACCAAGGCGGCTTAAGCGCAGCTCATACTGCATCCTGTTTCGGCTTACCAATTTTCATACTGACTGCATAGCATTAGATTGACACGCGGGTCTGGCGCACTACAGAACGGCTTTGGGGTATGACCCGAGCACTTTCACTTCGATCGCTTTTTCACGAATCTCACTCAGCGCTAGCTGGACATTGTCGTTACTGATATGTCCGGAAAAATCGATAAAAAACACATAGGTCCAATTCCCGGAGGGGGATGGCCGGGTCTCCAGTCGTGTCATATCAACGTTGTGGTCATTAAACGGACGCAGTAAATGATACAAAGCCCCCGGCTCATTGCGCATCGACACAACAATCGACGTTTTATCTCCGCCAGAGGTGCCTACTGCTTCTGTGCCGATAATCAGGAAACGGGTAGAGTTATCTGGCGAGTCTTCAATTTTTTGCTCGACTATATCCAGATCATAAAGGCTGGCCGCCATCTCACCGGCAATGGCTGCAGAATTCCACTCGCCGTGGACCCGACGTGCAGCTTCAGCATTACTGTTAACAGCAATGCGTTCAGCCATCGGCATATGCGCATCAAGCCACTTACGGCATTGCGCCAGTGATTGCTGATGACTGTAGATACGGGAAATTTTACCACGCTGCGTATTGGGCCCAACCATCAGATGATGATGGATGCGCAGCTCAACTTCGCCACAAATTTTCAGATTGGAATTGATAAAGGTGTCCAGCGTGTGGTTCACCACCCCTTCGGTCGAGTTTTCAACCGGCACCACGCCATACTTGCAAGCACCCGCTTCTACTTCACGAAACACTTCGTCAATGGCAGGCATGGGCTTGGACTGAACCCACTCACCGAATTGCTTCAGGGTTGCCTGTTGGGTAAAGGTACCCTCTGGGCCGAGATAGGCTACTTCCAGTGGCTTTTCAAGTGCCAGACAGGCCGACATGATTTCCCGAAACAGGCGGGCTACATCCTCGTTGCCAAGGGGCCCGCGATTGCGCTCCATAACGCGGGTCAATACCTGAGCTTCCCGTTCAGGGCGATAGAACACGGCACTGTCCGGATCGGCCTTACGTTTAACATCAGCCACTTTCAACGCGCACTGGGCCCGGGCTGAAATGCGTTGCAGTATTTCCATATCCAGGCGGTCGATAACATCACGCAGACCGGCCAGATCCAGCGTCTCTATTTCATCAGTATTGGGGGGTCGTTGCTCAGCCATGACGTTGTTCAAACTCCTTCATATAACTCACCAGCGCCTCAACACCCGCCAAAGGCATGGCGTTATAAATACTGGCACGCATACCACCGACACTGCGGTGACCCTGCAAATTGAACATTCCAGCTTCCTGTGCACCCGCCAGGAAACGCTCATTCAGGTGTTCGTCGCTCAGAATAAAGGGCACGTTCATGCGTGATCGATGCGGTTTAAAGATCGGGTTGGAATAAAAGTCACTATTATCAATGGTATGGTACAGCAAACTGGCTTTCTCGGCATTCAGCCTTTCAAAAGCGCCCATACCGCCCTGCTCTTCGAGCCACTCAAAGACCAGACCGGCCAGATAGATGGCAAACGTAGGTGGCGTATTGAGCATCGAACCATGCTCAGCCTGCGCCTGATAATCCAGCAAAGTGGGGGTGCCTGGCAAGGCTTTGCCGAGCAAGGAGCGACGCACAATCACCAGCGTCAAACCTGCCGGCCCAATGTTTTTTTGGGCGCCCGCATAAATCAAATCGAATTCATTGACGTCAATGGTTTTGGACAAAATACAGGAGGACATATCAGCAACCAGCGGCACGTCACCACTGTCTGGAACATAGTCGAATTCGACGCCGCCGATGGTTTCATTGGGAGTATAATGCACATAGGCTGCGTCGGGACTGACCGCGTATTCGTCGGCCCGCAAAGCTCGCCGGTAATTGTCAGCCTGAGTGGACGCCAATACCCGGGCTTCACCGTAACGCGCGGCTTCTTTAATGGCCTTGACCGACCAGGTACCGGTATCAAGAAACTCGGCAACCCCCGTACGCCCGATCAGATTCATCGGCACGCAGGAAAACTGCAGCGTAGCACCCCCCTGCAAGAACAACACTGCAAAGTCTTCAGGCACCCCCAGCAAGCGACGCAACCGGGCTTCGGCTCCTGCCAACACGCTGACAAATTCGTCGGATCGATGTGATAACTCCATCACCGACATACCACTGCCCTGCCACTCCATTAATTCCTGTTGCGCGCGTTGCATCACAGCATCGGGCAACATGGCAGGCCCAGAACAAAAATTATATCCCCGGGTCATCACTCGCGTTCCTGGTCAGATGGGCCATCATCGCCGCATCAGAACGCGGCGTGCATCATGGGTATTACTCGTCTTCGGAATCATCAGGCTGATCACTGACTGAGTCGTTCGCTTTGCCGTCAGCATCAGGCTGACCGGGTTCCGCTGCAACGATTTCAGAGTCTGGCGTTTCCGCCACATCCAGAACTGCCTCATCTTCGGCCGGCTCTTCGATACGCTCAATGCCCACCAGATGCTCATCGTCAGCCAGTCGAATCAACGTAACCCCCTGAGTATTCCGGCTGAGCACTGATATGCCTTCAACGGATGTCCGCACCAGCGTCCCCTGATCGCTGATCAGCATGACTTCGTCACCGTCAAACACCTGCTTCGCACCCACCAGACCGCCATTTCGTTCACTGGTAACCATGGCGATAACACCCTGCGTGCCGCGGCTTTTGGTTGGAAACTCGGTGACGTCCGTGCGCTTGCCATAGCCGCGCTTGGAAGCGGTCAGAATAGTACCCCCGGCTTGCGGGATGATCAGCGAAATAACCGCCTGACCAGCACCCATTCGGATACCCCGAACACCGCGTGCGGTTCGGCCCATTGCACGGACGTGATCTTCGCTGAAACGAACCACTTTACCGGCATCCGACAACAGCATGACTTCCTTTTTGCCATCCGTCAGCGCTACGCCCACCAGACAATCTCCATCATCCAGAGACAGTGCAATCAAACCGGCGGTACGAGGTCGTGAGAAGGAGTCCAGAGTTGTTTTCTTAACCGTGCCATTCGCTGTCGCCATAAAGATATAGTGATCGGCATCGTAGGTACGAATCGGCAAGATGGCGGTAACGCGCTCATCAGCGTCCAGTGGCAACAGGTTTACCATCGGTCGCCCCCGGGCATTGCGGCTGGCTTGCGGAATTTCAAAAACCCGCAACCAGTAAACTTTACCCCTATTGGTGAAGCACAGCACCGTATCGTGTGTACTAGCGACCAGAAGCTGCTCAATAAAATCGTCGTTCTTTAACGCCGACGCTGAACGTCCTTTACCGCCACGACGTTGCGCTTCGTAGTCAGTCAGTGGTTGTGTTTTGGCATAGCCACCATGAGATATGGTCACAACCATGTCTTCTTCAGTGATCAGATCTTCCATCGACAGGTCAAGCCGGCTGGCGATAATCTCGGATTTACGCTCGTCACCGTATTGATCTTTAATTTCCAGCAACTCTTCACGAATCACTTCCATAAGGCGTTCATAACTGTTCAAAATACGCAGCAGCTCGCCAATGGTGTCAATAATCTGTTTGTATTCACTGATCAGTTTATCGTGCTCAAGACCGGTCAGTTTCTGCAGTCGCATATCAAGAATTTGCTGGGCTTGCTCAGGTGACAACAGGTAGCGATTTTCGTGCACACCAAATTGTTCATTCAAGTCTTCTGGGCGCGAAATATCCGCTCCGGCGCGCTCCAGCATGGCAGAAACTTCACCAAGCTCCCAGCTCTGCGCCAGCATGCGCTCTTTGGCCTCGGCACCGGTGGCCGAACCTCGAATCAGCTCGATCATCCGGTCGATATTCGCCAGCGCAATTGCCAGACCTTCAAGGATATGACCGCGCTGACGCGCTTTGCGCAACTCAAAAATGGTACGACGTGTAACCACTTCACGACGATGACGGATAAACGCAACAAGCAGCTCTTTGAGATTCAGAATGCGAGGCTGACCGTCAACCAGGGCTACCGTGTTGATACCAAAGACGGTCTCAAGCTGAGTCTGCGAATAGAGGTTGTTCAGTACAACGTCACCGGATTCGCCACGCTTTAGGTCGATCGCGATGCGCAAGCCATCTTTATCGGACTCGTCGCGCAGCTCGGAAATACCTTCGATTTTCTTCTCTTTAACCAGATCGGCGATCTTTTCGATCAACCGGGCTTTATTCACCTGGTAGGGGATCTCATGGACGATGATGCTTTCGCGGCTGGTCTTGGCATCGACCACCACTTCGGCACGAGCGCGGATGTAGATACGACCACGGCCAGTTCGATAAGCCTCCACGATGCCCTTACGACCGTTAATAATGGCGCCCGTCGGGAAGTCTGGCCCGGTGATGTATTGCATTAGATCGTCAACGGTCAGATCCGGATCGTCCATCAGTGCCAGACAACCGGCGATCACTTCGCTGATGTTGTGAGGCGGAATATTGGTCGCCATACCAACCGCAATACCGGAGGAACCATTGATCAGCAGATTCGGAACCCGTGTCGGCATCACCTCGGGAATCATCTCGGTGCCGTCATAGTTCTCTACAAAATCGACGGTGTCCTTGTCCAGATCGGCCAGCAGATCATGGGCCAGACGCTCCATCCGTATTTCTGTGTATCGCATGGCGGCGGCGGAATCGCCATCGACAGAGCCAAAGTTACCCTGACCATCAACCAGGGTATAGCGCATGGCAAAATCCTGGGCCATGCGCACGATGGTGTCGTAGACGGCCGAATCACCGTGAGGGTGATACTTACCAATAACATCACCGACCACCCGGGCCGATTTTTTATAGGGTTTGTTCCAGTCATTACCCAGAACGCTCATCGCGAACAACACCCGACGGTGCACTGGCTTGAGGCCATCGCGAACATCGGGCAATGCCCGCCCGACAATAACGCTCATCGCGTAGTCGAGGTAAGACTGTTTCAGTTCCTCTTCGATGTTTACGTTGAGGATTTCTTTGGCTAGCTCACCCATTCGGCACTGTATCCTTTATGTTCAGTCAGTCGCTTTGCTGCGGCCTCTAGTAGGCTGTTGAAATTCTCAGAATTTCGGCGGCCTGCTACCGGTATATGGATATACCGGCAAAATCAATGACACCTGAGTCATTTATTTTGTAAGAAAAGCAAAAATCGCAATTTTTGCTTTTCTTGTTTTGGAAAAGGCAGGACGCCTTTTTCAACAACCTGCTATCAGGCGCCAAAGCGGCGTAAAACAGGGCGAAATCATACCACAAATCAATGAGATAGATAGCCGCCAGTGGGTTCCTCACCAGGTTAAACCGCACGGACAACACCCTGCAGAAGACCACTGCCAGACGGCATACAAAGCCGATCGAATGGGCAGCACTGGTGATCAGGCGCCCAAGCCACTAGAATGCCGGTTAAATTGACTCTTCAGGCAGGTCCTGACGTCCGCTCAGCGACCCTACGCGTGCTGTCGCCGCTACCGCGTCCATGACGAGAGTCATTCAATGGTGACCTCATACACCCGACAACATGACAGGCAGGGCTCAATGCAAACAGTCGACACCCTCATCCACGCCCATTGGATCGTTCCCGTAAACCAGAACCGTGATGTCCTGGTTGATCACAGCCTCGCCATAAAAGATGGCAAGATCGCAGCCATACTCCCGACCGATGAAGCAAAAACACAATTTAAGGCAACAGACACACGTGACCTGGGCGAACAGGTCCTGATCCCTGGCTTTGTCAATGCACACGGTCATGCGGCCATGGCCCTGTTCCGGGGTCTGGGTGACGATCTTGATCTGATGACCTGGCTTAACGACCACATCTGGCCCGCTGAAGGCGCCTGGGTGGGTGAAGATTTCGTCGGCGACGGCACTGAGCTGGCCATCGCCGAAATGATTCGTTCCGGGACAACGACGTTCGCCGACAACTATTTCTTCCCGGACTCAGCCGCACAAAGAGTCGAAAAAGCGGGCCTCCGTGCCCAGTTCTCGTTCACAGTGATCGACTTCCCGACCAATTGGGCCAAAACACCCGATGAACACATTGACCTGGGTATGGAACTGGTCGCCAAGTACAAAGACAGCAAGCACGTCAAAATGATGTTCGGTCCACACGCCCCCTATACATGTTCCGATGAACCACTGACTCGTATTCGTGACCTGGCCGCAGAGCACAGCCTGATGATCCAGATGCACGTTCACGAAACCCAGACCGAAGTCGATGGTGAAATCGAAAAACGCGGCAATCGCCCAGTGCGTCGTCTGCGTGAACTGGGCTTGCTGAGCGAGCAGTTCCAGGCTGTTCACATGACGGCGCTGAATGCCGATGACATCAACGACATCGCCGAAACGGGCGCGCATGTTATTCATTGTCCGGAATCCAATCTTAAACTTGCCAGCGGCTTCTGCCCGGTCGATGAATTGCAACAGCGCGGCGTCAATGTTGCGCTGGGTACCGACGGCGCGGCCAGCAACAACGACCTGGATATGATGGGCGAAATGCGCACCGCGGCAATACTGGCCAAGGCTGTCAGCAAAAGCGCCACAGCCCTGCCAGCTTATGAAGCCCTGGCTATGGCTACCATCAATGGCGCCAAAGCCATGGGATGGGATCGGGACATTGGCAGCCTGGAAGTCGGCAAAGAAGCGGATATTACCGCCATTCGCCTGGATGATCTGGAAAGCCAGCCGCTCTACGATCCGGTATCGCATCTGGTGTACGCCTCAAGCCGTGATCAGGTGTCCAACGTCTGGGTCGGCGGTCGGAACCTGCTCAAAGACCGGGAGCTAACGACACTCGACAAGAGCGCTATCATGGCCAACGCACAACAGTGGCGTGATCGGATTACCGCTGGCAAATAAGTCCGCCGGAAGCGCTACCTTGCTTTGTCGCTAAGGCTAGCAGATCCGGAATAAGGCAGCAGACAACACAACGTGTGGCCTTGTTCTGTCTGACCAAAATCGTTACCCGATGCAGGAATAACTGTGACTGAAAACGTTGATCCGTCCGAACTCGCTAAATTTGAGGCTCTCGCCAGTCGCTGGTGGGACCCGGATTCGGAGTTCAAACCGTTGCACGCCATGAACCCGGTTCGAGCCGGCTATATTGATGAATTTGTAAACGTCGCAGGCAAGCAGGTACTCGATATTGGCTGTGGTGGCGGTATTTTAACCGAGGCACTGGCTCATCGTGGCGGAAAAGTCACCGGTATTGACATGACCGACGCCCCACTCAAAGTAGCCCGGCTGCACGCGCTGGATAGCGGTCTGGAAGGCATCGAGTACCGGCAAATAACAGCTGAGTCACTGGCTGACGAAGCACCCGGTCAGTTCGACGTGGTTACCTGTATGGAAATGCTCGAACATGTACCCGATCCCGAGTCCGTTATCGCCGCAATACAACGGTTACTGAAACCGGGTGGGCATGCGTTTTTTTCTACCATAAACCGCAACCCTAAAGCCTGGATAATGGCCATTGTGGGGGCTGAATACCTGTTGAGATTGCTGCCAAAGGGCACCCACGATTATAAGAAACTGATTCGCCCGTCTGAACTAAAGCGTTGGGCGGAACAGCACAACCTGAAGGCCATTGATTTACGCGGGATCCACTACAACCCCATCAGCAGCGGCTTCAGTCTGTCGACCGATGTGTCCGTCAACTACTTTATGACCAGTCGAAAAGTGGATGCTTCATGACAGCGCCCAAAGCCTTACTGTTCGATCTTGATGGCACCCTGCTTAATTCTGCACCGGCCTTCATGGCGGCCATGGATGCCTATTCAGACCAGGTACAATTACCTCGATTGACAGAACACAGAGAACATTTTGCCTCTGCCGGTGCCAGAGCGGCCATCCGGGAAATCCATCAGATGACGCCAGAGCATCCAAGGTTCAACCAGCGCAGAGCTGACTTTCTGGCACTGTTTCTAGACACACCGGTTGCGCTGAACAGCTGGTATCCGGACATCAAAGAATGGTTATTGGAACTTGATCAGGCTGGCGTAGCCTGGGGCATTGTCACCAACAAACCAAGACCCCACACCGAAAAGGTGCTGGCGACTTTACTGGACGATATCACACCGCCTGCACTGGTTTGCCAGGGTGATCTGCCAACGATAAAACCGGATCCGGCCATGCTCTGGGCCGCCAGTGATACGCTGGGTCTCGCGCCGCATCAGTGTCTCTATGCCGGTGATCATGAACGGGATGTTCAAGCCGGGCTCGCCGCCAACATGCATACCCTCGCCTGCACCTTCGGCTATTTGCACGACGACGACCAACCCGATCTATGGGGTGCCCATGGCCTCGCGCATACCCCACTCGAACTGAAAAGCAAAGCTACTCAATGGTTGACACAGATACTATGACCACAGACGCTAAAGCAACGGCTAACACACCACCAAACAGTACCGACCTGACACTCGATCAATTGCAGCAAGTGCAATCGAAGGATGCGCTGGCCGGGCAAGTCATTGTCGTAACCGGTGCCGGAGACGGCATTGGTAAAGCAGCCGCGCTGGACTTTGCCAGCGCCGGTGCCCACGTTGTTTTGATCGGCCGCACCCAGCAAAAGCTGGAAGCCGTTTATGACCAGATTGAAGCCAATACCCAAACCGAACCCATCATACTGCCCATGGATCTGAATGAACTGACCTCTGATGCGGCATTGGAGCTGGCCCATGGGATCGAACAGACGTATGGCCGGCTCGATGGGCTGCTGCTCAATGCGTCGGTGCTGGGTGACAAGATGTCCATTACCCAGTACCCACCAAAAGTCTGGGATACCGTGATGCAGGTTAACCTGAACAGCGCCTTTTACCTGACTCAGGCTTTGCTACCCTTATTGGAGGCGGGCCCTCACGGTCGTGTCATCTACACCACGTCAAGCGTGGGTCGCAAGGGTCGCGCTTACTGGGGCGCGTATGCCATATCCAAGTTCGCCACCGAGGGCCTGATGCAGACGCTGGCCGATGAACTTCAGAATATCTCAACTGTCCGGGTTCATTGCATTAATCCGGGAGGCACCCGCACCGCAATGCGTGCAAAAGCCTATCCGGGAGAAGACCCGTTGACGATGCCTGAGCCGTCGGCTCATATGCCGTTGTATCGGTTTTTGCTCAGTCCCAGCAGCCAGGCGTTTCATGGCATATCCTGGGACGCCCGGGATTCATTACCCAATAAAGCGTGTACCCCAGTCACTGACCAATCAACGTACAGTAGGTCTCGCCTTTAGCGGGCGGGGTCTGCCTAGTCCCGTCTACCGACAAAATACCGGCACTGCACCCACCCCGAATCAGCGGCAAACTCTGGCCGCTTCGACAAATTACTGACACAACCATCTATAACTCATTGTTTTATATGTATTTTTATTATTGGCATGACAATCGCTTAAATCGATTTAACTACGAAAAATCGGCAAAGACACTATGTCCAGCAACTTTAGCCAAACACACGCCTGGCAAGAACGGAAGACCATCAAGTCATCCAAAGCTGACTTATCTGCGATTCAAGCCCCAACGTCGGACCAACTGAAAGACTTTCGGATGCACATGATGATGCACCTGCAAACGTCACTGGATACTGAGCAGTTACTGCGTACCTTTTTTAACGAGATTCAACATCTGGTGTCGGTCACCGGCTGCGACTACGTCAATAGCGATGCAGGCTTGGCGTTGCATGAGGGCAGCGTGGGAAAGCATCGCTGCAGCTACCAGTTAACGCTCAACGATGAGAACTTCGGCGATATTACTTTCAGTCACCGGCATCGTCTGCCGGAAAAGGATTTATCACTGCTCGAATCGGTTATGGATACTCTGATATATCCATTGCGCAACAGCCTTACCCATCGCAAGGCCATTGCCACGGCCATGATTGATCCGCTCACGGGCCTTAGCAACCGTGGCGCCATGGCGATTACCCTGAATCGCGAGATAGATCGCAGTCGTCGTTTGGATCAGGATATGAGCGTGCTGATGGTTGATATCGACGGCTTCAAACAACTCAACGACCGCTATGGTCATCTGGCTGGGGATGATGTGCTGCGTCAGGTCGCACGCTTGCTGGAAGATTGCGTCAGAGCCTGTGACGCCTGCTTTCGCTTCGGTGGCGAGGAGTTTCTGGTCCTACTATCCAATTCCAATCTGCCGCTGGCGCGCCAGGTGGCCGAGCGTGTAAGGCAAACGATTCAAAACGCGACTCGCTCGCCAGACCCCGCTAAACCCGTTACCGTCAGTGTCGGGCTCGCTCACTATGAGAATGAAAGCGACTGGCCAGAGCTGGTAAGCCGGGCGGATAAGGCGCTGTACAAGGCTAAGGAGGCTGGTCGAAACCGGGTGGTTGCCAGTCATGTCCGCAATCATGAGGGAGAGTGGGTTTAACGGCTGATCAGTCACCTGTATCGCCAAGCTGTTATTGGCCGGCTAAAAGCGACTTTCTCGCCTGACAGAAGATGCCCGGGACAGCTTCCCGGACCATGACCATCGGTCAGACGCAAACCCTTCGCTTTACTTGCGTCGAATCGCTCCGCTCTTACGCCGAGGTGTTGCGACCGAACGACGCGTTCGCTGATTGGCCACCTTACGCCGATTGGGATCATGCTTACCCTGCACAATCGACTTCCAGGGTGCGGGTTCCAGCTCAACCAGACGAGCCAGTTTATCAATCTCACTTTTTGGCAATTCCTTCCAGGTCCCGGCGCGAACATCGGAATCCAGAAATACAGACCCGTATCGCACGCGTTTCAGCCGCGATACTTTCAAATCCTGGCTTTCCCATAAACGACGCACCTCTCGGTTACGCCCTTCCATAATAACCACGTGAAACCAGGTATTGGCTCCGCTACCGCCGAATTCCTGGATATCGGTAAAGCGCGCAGGTCCGTCTTCCAGCTCGACGCCTTCGTTCATCCGCTGCACATGCTCCGGCTTGACCTCACCCAATACCCGAACCGCATACTCACGATCAATCTGTCGGGATGGGTGCATCAGCCGATTGGCCAGCTCACCGTCATTGGTAAACAGCAGCAGACCCGAGGTATTCAGATCAAGCCGGCCAACGACAACCCAGCGCTCACCCGGCAATTCCGGCAAACGATCAAACACGGTTGGGCGGCCATCCGGATCCCGCCGGGTGCAGACTTCCCCTTCTGGCTTGTTGTACACCAGCACTCGACGAGCCCGCGTCTCCTCCACTTTAACGGATCGGCCATCCAGTTCCAGGATGTCTTCGAGACCTACCCGGTCACCCAGCGATACAGCCTCGCCGTTTACTCTAACCCGCCCTTCTTCGATGGCTTTTTCCATGTCCCGGCGAGACCCTTTACCCGCCTTGGCCAGAACTTTTTGTATGCGTTCAGTGCTCATTGTCATCGTCTCCGCCCGGCTGGTCGCTCTCACGACCGTCCAGCCAGGCTTGCTGTTGCGCCAGTTTCTCTTGAATAATTTGCCATTTCTCAGTTTCGCTGAGGGCATCGTGATTGGGTGGTAACCTCGGTGCTGAGGCGTCGCCCTGTTTGGCAGACCTACCCGCAGAACCTGGATTGTTGACTTCTGACCCGGTGGTTGCATCTTCGTTAACGGCCCTGAAATCATCGGATTGTGACGACGCATCGTCGTCATCCGTCAGTTCCAGATCCGGATGGTTGTGCCCTGCCCTCTGGTCTTCAAACGACTGTTCAATTGCTTCGTTGACGGCATCCATTTCTGACAACTCACCGTCGAGCTGCTCATCAATAAAGGTATTTCCCGTCTTGCCGCTGCGATCGCCTTCACGCAATTTGTCGACCATAGAACTAAAACTGATCTCGGCCTGACTATCCACCGATCCGACCGAACGGTCATCATCGCCTTCGAGTCCCAACTGCGGGTTAATATGATCCAGATCACGTATCTCACCCAAACTGGGTAACTGATCCAGGCGACTGAGGCCAAAGTAATCAAGAAACAGACGTGTCGTGGCATACATCGCTGGTCTGCCGGGCACATCCCGGTGACCGACGATACGGACCCACTCACGCTCCAGCAACGTTCGTACAATCTGGGTACTGACCGAAACGCCGCGTACCTCTTCAATTTCGCCTCGGGTTATCGGCTGACGATAAGCGATCAGCGCAATAGTCTCCAGCAAGGCCCGTGAATAGCGCTGCGGGCGCTCTTCCCACAGTCGGCTCACCCAAAGGCCTATCGACTCGCTGGTCTGCAGACGGAAGCCGCTGGCCACTTCAGCCAGCTCTACCCCTCCGCCCTGATACGCAGCCACAAGTTCTGACATCAATGCGCGCAAAATGGAGCGATGTGGCCGCTCATGGTTTTCGAAAAGCGCTGCAATCTGTGCGATGGACAAGGCCGTGCCTGCGGCAAACAAAGCCCCTTCCATAATACGCTTTACAGCGTCAGGTGCCTGTCCGCCATAAGGATCACCGGACTCAAAATCAGCCTCAGCATCATCAGCCAAAGGCTCATCGGCGGCGAATTCACCAAGACCCTGCTCATCGTGGATGGCCGGGTCGGTATCGGGCGCAGCATCACTTTTGGTATCGGTATCGATATCGGTATCGGTATCGAGAATCCTATCCGATGCCTGCGTTACCGGTGTGGTCCTGCGATCTGGCGGGGCCGTCATTCCGGCTTCGTTATCAGAATCATCCGGTTTAACCGAATCGGGTTGATGATCGTCGTCATGTGCATCCATCATTCGCTACGAGCCTTAATATGGATAGGCGCAAAGGCCTCATTCTGAACCAGGTCAATCAGCGATTCTTTAGTCAGCTCCATGACCGCCAAAAAAGTGACAACAACCCCCAATCGACCTTCTGATGCGTCAAACAGCGTTACAAATGGCACAAAAGCGATGCCATTAAGTGTTTCCAGTATATCGGCCATGCGCTGGCGAGTAGACAGCGTTTCTCGTTGAATTTCGTGTTGTTCAAACATATCAGCCCGGGCCAGTACGTCCTTGAGTGCCAATAATATCTCACGCATATCCACATCGGGATGAATCCGGGGACGCTGATAGTCGGGCTGATGTTCATCAGTGATATAGATGTCGCGACCCACACGGGGCATTTCATCAAGGTTTTCAGCGGCTGTTTTGAATTGCTCATACTCTTGCAAGCGACGAATCAGCTCTGCCCGGGGGTCTTGTTCATCGTCTTCGTCGGCCTCACTGGAACGAGGCAGCAGCATGCGGCTTTTGATCTCTGCCAGCATGGCGGCCATCACCAGATACTCGGCGGCCAGTTCGAGCTGCATGCCATGCATCAAGTCAACATACTGCATGTATTGTTCGGTAATCTGAAATACATTGATATTAAGAATGTCGAGATTCTGTTTTTTAATCAGATACAACAATAAATCCAGTGGGCCTTCAAAGGCGTCCAGAAATACCTCTAACGCGTCCGGCGGTATATAGAGATCGATCGGGATCTGCGTCATCGCTTCGCCATCGATAACAGCGAAGGGCATCTCGGTCTGCTCCGACTGGGCTAGTTCACGCATGCGCTGCAGCGCATGCTCTTTGGGCGTGATCACACCATCAATCACTGGAGCCTCTACCGGGCTGAACAACACCCCGGCCAAGCTCTGTCCGGTAGCGTCAGATTCCGGCGCCTCGTCAGCTGAGGGCTTTTCATGTGCTTCGTCAGCTGAGGGCTCTTCATGTGCCCTGCCAGCTGAAGGCTCTTTGGGTTTAGTCATAGGGGCACATAACCCCTGTATCTGAGCAAACCAGCCCACTCATGGTCAAATCCGAAATGGTTCAACATCGCCCGTACCCTCGCGAACAATACTGATGGTATCGTCCAGGAAACTGACAATACTGGACTCATCAAAGCCGCAAAAGCCGCCATCAATCACTAAATCCAGCTCATGCTGAAGGATGTCACGAATAACACTGGGGTCACTTTGTGGCTCGTCTTCACCGGGAAGAATCAGCGTGGTGCTCATCATGGGTTCACCCAATTCTTCCAGTAACGCAGCGGCAATACGATTGCCCAGCACGCGCAAACCTATGGTTCTGCGTTTGGGGTGCATCATTCTGCGCGGAACATCCCGGGTAGCAGGCAACAAAAAGGTGATCGGTCCCGGGGTGTTATTCTTGATCAGACGAAAGGCCACGTTGTCGACCTTGGCAAAGGTCGATAATTCCGATAAATCCCGGCATACCAGCGTCAGCGGATGTGAATCGTCGATGCGGCGAATCCGGCGGATAGTATCCAACGCCTTTTTATCTTCCATATGGCAACCAAGGGCATAGGCACTGTCCGTCGGATAAGCAATAACGCCTCCATCACGAACAATGGCTGCCGCCTGTTTGATCAGACGAGGTTGTGGATTTTCCGGGTGAATTGCAAAAAACTGGCTCATATTGGCTCCCGCCAGGCAAGTTGATCAGGCCACTGGATATTTCACGCACTTTAGCATTATTCTGTGCCGTGGCGTAACCGTTACGACCCGACAAATTGCACCATCAGGCTGGCACCAGTTCATCGACCAGCTTCGGCCCCAACGATGGCCATTGCGGGTAATAACCCAAACGGGCCCAGGGCACATCCGGCTGGTGAAAGTCACTGCCACCACCGATATAGATATGCCGCTGGCAACAGTGCTCGACCAGCCGCTGGCGCATCTGTGGTGGCATGGCCGGACAGCAGACCTCAACAGCCTGACCACCGGCAGCGGTAAAATCATCCAGCAACTGCTCAAGTTTACGCCAGGTTAGCTTGTAGCGATGCGGATGCGCCAACACCGCCCAGCCACCATTGGCAACAATATCAGTCACCGCCTGCTCAAGCTCGGGCCAGGACTGCTTAACATCACCGATTTTGCCATTGCCCAACCAGCGTTTGAACGCCTGGGCACTGTCACGCGCCTGTCCGGAATCGACCAGATAGCGGGCAATGTGTGGCCTTCCCAGAGTGCCACCCGCGGCTATTGCACGAATCGCCGCTTCGTCTATGGTCAGACCTTCCCGGCGCAACACAAACAGTAAACGCTCAAAACGGGCTTCGCGGGCAATCTCGAAGCGCGCCTCTACTGCCCGCCAGGCCTCAGTCGTAACGTCCATACCAATCCCGACGACGTGCACCGACCGTTTCATCCAGACAGATGACAACTCCGTGCCAGGCCACAAAGTCAGCGCATCGGATAATTGCCCCTGCTGCTTCAACCAGCGATAACCGGCTGCTGTATCGTGATCGGTCAAAGCCAGGTGCTGTACCGAGTGCTCCAGTGCCAGATCGTAGACGGCCTGGGGCGACAACGTGCCATCAGAAAAGGTACTGTGACAATGCATTTCCCAGGGATGGGCGATATTGCTCATGCGATCCTTAATAGTCAGGCTTGGGGCTGGTATCATGCCTGATTAACAAGCATTTGTCGGCTTTCGACCACCCGGCTCACCCGTACAGGAGAGATTACAATGTGGTTTGCCATTATCAGCGAAGACGTACCCGACAGCCTGGCCTTGCGCCTGAGCGTTCGCCCGGCTCATCTGCAGCGACTGACGCAATTGAAGAACGAGGGACGGTTACTGGTAGCTGGCCCCAACCCCGCTATTGCCGCTAATAATCCCGGTGATGCAGGCTTTACCGGCTCGATCGTCATCGCCGACTTCGATTCGCTCGCTGATGCACAGACCTGGGCTGACAACGACCCCTATGTCGACGCTGGGGTATACTTGGAAGTAAGCATAAAGCCCTTTAAAAAAGTATTACCTTAAGATGACGATCAACCCCTGTTTTGAAATCCTGTCCCGGGTGTAAACTTACCGGAAAATCATTCTGGTTCGGGCTCTGCTGGTCAAGCCTGGCACCTGATTAATATTCGCTCAATCAATACCGACATCACGGGGAGTTTACCAATGACATTCTTTACCAAAACCCGCCTCATTCTTGGCCTGACACTCACCCTGATGTTCAGCGGCGCTGCCAACAGTGCAACGTTATGGCTCATTGACGAACTCTGGGTCAACGTGCGAACCGGGGCTGGTGATCAGTTTCGCATTCTGAAAACCGTCCCGTCCGGAACACGCATGGAAACCCTTCAGGATGAGCCTCAGGACGGTTACTTCAATGTCCGTACTGAAGAGGGCATCGAAGGCTGGATTCCCGAACGCTTTGTACAAAACGAACCCACGGCGGACTTGCAACTGGATGCGCTGACTGCAGAAAGAGACCGCCTGGAGCAACAAGTCGCAGAACTCGATACCCGCTATACCAATTTACTGGCCGATCGCGGCGATGTAACGGGTGAGCTGGATACACTGCGCTCGGAAAACCAGCGGTTGACGACCGAACTACGTGAAATCACCCAGATCAGCGAAGATTCGATCAACCTGGATCAGCGCAATCAGCAAATGTCAGAAGAAAATGCCAGTTTACGCAATGAACTTGACGTGGCCCGGCAAAACCTCGCCAACACCCGTGAGACTCGTGAAAGCCGCATGCTGTTGACCGGTGGCAGCCTGATCGTCCTCGGTTTGATAATGGGCGTACTGTTACCTAAAGTTCGCAGCAAACGCCGCGATAGCTGGGCATAATCAGTCGATGTTCAGCCCAGCTTCGGTCTTATCCTGATGCTGGCAGGATGATACACTGCACCAAATATGAACGAGTGCTCTCATGGCCTGGTCCAGCGCGCCTATTTCCAAACCCCATAGTCTGTCCAACCTGGCTGCTTTACTCAGCCAGGGCTTGTTGGGTTCAATGTCACGATTCAGCCATTTCCAGATAGTTGAGTGGTGCGCCCGCTTTGCTGACGATTTCGACCGGTTGGCTGATGAACACATTCCCGCATCACCCGAACTGGCGCTGGATATCGCCGACGATGTGGTTGTCCAATGGGAACTGCATCTTGCGACTCAGTACACTTTGGAAGACTTGAATCGCTTTGCGATGGACGACGTCGTGCTGCCCAAGCCGTATTTTGAATCGTGGTTGAATCAACTGCTCGATATACCAACGCAGCATTGATGACCAGTGACCAGACGACCGGTGATTCTGGCAGGATCACCCTACCAGCCAAACCTTCGCTTCCAGCCAGCTCACAACCAGCAATGGAGCGCCCCGATCTGATTTTCAGCGACACCGGTTCACCCCGCTCCGCTGTTTTCGATGATATCTACTTCTCTGATCAGGACGGGCTGGCCGAAACCAGTCATGTATTTCTACAACCCAGCCAGCTTCAACAGCGTTTCGCCGACATGCCAGACCATGGTCACTTCACCATCGCAGAAACAGGCTTTGGTACCGGGCTGAACTTGCTGCTTAGCTGGCAATTATTCGAGCGGTTGGCGCCAGACACTGCCCGCATGACCTTTATCAGCATCGAACGCTATCCGTTGTCGAAGGCGCAGATTCGCCAGACTCTGAGTCTGTGGCCCGAATTGTCTGGGCGGGTTGAACGACTAATTGAACAGTATCCGCCGCGCGTGCCGGGTTTCCATCTGGTCGAATTAAGTGATCGGGTTGATCTGCTGCTGCTGTTTGGCGATGTCAATGACTGCCTGACTGACTTGAATGCGCGGGTAGACGCTTGGTTTCTGGATGGTTTCACCCCGGCTCGCAACCCGGGTATGTGGCATCCCCAGCTGTTTCAGTCTATGGCTCGTTTAAGCCACCCCGGCACAACGGTTGCCACCTTCACCGCTGCCAGTCAGGTAGGTGCGTCGTTGCAGGGTGCGGGTTTCCGCATTACCCGGCTTCCCGGCTTTGGCAGCAAACGAGCTATCTTAAAAGCTGTTTTTGAAGGCATAACTGGACCGCCAAGCCCGGGATTGTGGCCCCGAAATGAATGGTATTGGCCGCTACAAAGGCCAACTGTGCGCACCGCCATCGTTGTCGGCGCCGGATTGGCCGGTGCTTATACCGCATGGGAACTCGCCCGGCGTGGCTGGACAGTTACCGTTGTCGAGCAAGCCAACAGGGTCGCCGCCGGTGCATCCGGGAACGTTCAGGGTGCGATTTACGCACGACTGTCGCATGACGACACTCCGGTAAACCGATTTTACACACAGGCACTGCACCTGGCTCAAACCCGGCTGGCACAGCTACCTGAAGAGGTGGCGCACCAGCAGTGTGGATTGCTGCAACTGAACCAGGGTGCCAAAGAAGCCCGGCGCTTTGAGCATATGGCAAAACACAACCCCTTCGCCGGTGAACTGGCCGACTGCATCAGTCAGGCACAGGCAAGTCAGCGGGCGGGTGTTGAGGTTCCCTCGGATGCCTTGTATTTCCCGGGTGGCGGGTGGCTTAAACCACCGGAGCTGATCGACTATCTGCTGCACCAGGATGGCATTGATGTCCGGACCCGTCACAAGGTCACGGGTCTGAGCCTCCAACAGGACCAGTGGCAGGTCAAAGTCGAAACACCGGCCGGGCCATCAACGCTGATCGCCGGTCAGGTGATCCTGTGCAATGCCTGGCAGGCTCGTGAACTCGAGCAAAGCAGCTATTTACCGCTAAAACCCATTGGCGGCCAGGTAACGCGGATTGAGACAACCGAAAAGCTATCACATCTCAAAACGGTCATCTGCTCCGATCGCTATCTGGTGCCCGCGTATCAGGGTGCCCACAGCCTGGGTGCCAGCTTTCACGTTGGTCAAACCGAACCTCACTGGCGTGCCGAGGACGATGCCGGGAACCTGACGAATGCTCATCAGCGCCTACCCGACCTGATCAACGGTGAGGAAGTTATTCGTGATGCCCGTGCCGGACAGCGCTGTGCCTCGCCGGACTATTGCCCGCAAGTTGGCCCCCTGCTCGATGCAGAGCACTTTGCCAGGACCTACCGGACAGGTCTACAAAAACGCCTGACCGCAAGACTGCCGGAACCGCCATTCCAAAAAGGTTTGTGGGTGAATCTGGCGCATGGATCAAAAGGGCTGTGCTCCATTCCCATGGCATCAAGTGCTCTGGCTGCCTGGATAGCGGGCGAACCGATGCCACTGGCACAAAGCGTTATCAACCACCTCAACCCCAATCGATTTGCCATCCGTCAAATGATTCGAGGTAAACGATGAGTCGTTACCGGCCACCCCGTCCACGCAGCAGCCCTTACATTACCCCCGAGGGCGAAGCCAGAATGCGGGCTGAACTGCACCAGTTGTGGCATATCGAACGGCCCCTGGTCACCCAGGAAGTGTCGGATGCCGCCAAGCAGGGTGATCGCTCGGAGAACGCCGAATACACTTATGGCAAGAAGCGCCTGCGCCAGATTGATAGCCGGGTGCGCTTTCTGACCAAGCGACTTGAGGTATTAAAGGTAGTAACCGCCCTACCCGACGATCAGCGCCGGGTATTCTTTGGTGCCTGGGTCCGGGTCGTCGATGAGCACGAAGTGCCCAGAGTCATGCGACTGGTTGGTCCAGATGAATTTGATCTCGACGCTCGCTACATCAGCATCGACTCCCCGATGGCCAGAGCTCTGCTCAAAAAAACCATTGATGACGAGATTGTGGTTAGCTCGCCCGGCGGCAACACGGAATACTGGATCACTCACGTCAGCTATCAGGTTCCTTCTCTTTCGGAGGGACAGGAAGAGCCCTGGTTGTAGGGATAGCCAGAGCCTTGCTATCTCCCGTTTTGGGCAGCGCTTCACGCAATTCACGCATGATGCGAATAATCTCATCAGCGGCAAGGTAGGAGTAACCGAGGCTCTTGCGCATCGCGCGCGCCTCAAGCCCGGCTTCAAGCAAGGGATCTACTTTTTTCACAGGCGGATTCCTGCTTGGATTCCCCCTCAGTTTAGTAAACTCGGACCGCCGCGGCGACAAATTCCTCTCAATACACCAAAAAACGCAGCTATGAGAGCCTGCGGTAAAGCTGCAGATCAGCACGATACCCACTATTGACTCTGAAATTGTTTCAAAGAGTCAATTATAGCCCGGTCCAGCCATTGCTGTTACGAAGCAGAGGTTTATTCTGCCAGCATTCTGCTTGCGCTCCCCTACGAGCTTACAAACTGCTAAAATAGGCGACCCTTTTTAATACCGGACGTTTTAATGAGCCGCCTTTTCGTAGACAACCTGACCGTACTGGACTTCAGCTACTTCCACCCGACTCGCGGCGTGGTCGGAGAAAGCTGGATTGTCGATGTCGAGCTTGACGGCGAATTGAATGAAGAAGGCATGGTGTTCGACTTTGGTCATGTTAAAAAACTGCTCAAAGCGGCACTCGATTCGGGTATGGATCATACCCTGGTGCTGCCCGCAAAATTGCCCGGCCTAACCCTTGAAATATCAAAAAACAGTGAAAGCCTGAAAGCCGAATATCACACTAAAGGCGGCGATCTGCGCTTCCGTTATTCATCACCCCGCGAAGCCGTCTACCTGATAGAGACCGACGCCATAACCATCGACAATGTCCGCCCGACGCTTGAGGCCCACCTCAACACCCTGGTCCCCGACAATGTCTCCCGGGTCGTGTTACGACTGCGCAGTGAAGCCATCGACGGTTCCTACTATCACTATTCACATGGCCTGAAGAAACACCAGGGTGACTGCCAGCGGCTCTGTCACGGGCATCGTTCGCGCGTTGAAATTTTCCGCAATGATAGGCGGGACTCGGAGGTTGAACGTGAATGGGCTGAACGGTTCCAGGATATTTACCTGATCACCGACGAAGATATCATCGCTAATACGGCAACCGACCTGACTCATGTCGGATACGATGCTGAGCAAGGCCGGTTTGATGTTTGGCTACCCAGCGCCAGAACCGAGGTATTATCCACCGATACCACCGTAGAACTGATTGCAGCCTATATGGCCAAGCACCTTGAAGCAGAGTATCCCGATGACCGATGGCGAGTTCGCGCCTACGAAGGGGTGATGAAGGGTGCCATCGCTGAATCCGGCTCATGACCCCCTAACCCCCGGATGTTACACTGCCACCCGAACCTGTCTTTAAATTCATTGAACGAACCCCGGAACCACAGATGACCCTGACGCTATACAATACCCTGTCCGGTAAAAAAGAGCCGTTTACACCGCTTGATTCAGATAGGGTAACTTTTTACGCCTGTGGACCCACCGTATACAACTACGTTCATGTGGGCAATGGTCGCTCGGCCGTTGTGTTCGATCTGCTATACCGGGTGCTGAAAACCCAGTACTCAACCGTCATCTTCGCGCGCAACCTGACCGACGTTGACGACAAAATCAACGCCAGCGCCAGGGCTGAAGGCGTCGATATCAAAACCTTTGCCGATACCTACGCCACGGCCTACCAGGAAGATATGGCCGCTCTTGGCAATCTGGAACCGACATTGCAACCGCGTGCCACCGAACACATACCCCAGATCATCGATATTATTGAACGGCTCATAGCGCGGGGCCACGCTTATGCGGCTGATGGCCACGTGCTGTTCGCGGTTGATTCGATGCACGATTACGGTCGTCTGTCGCGCCGCAACATTGACGACATGATGGCCGGCGCCCGCGTCGAGATCGCCGACTACAAGCGCCACCCGATGGATTTTGTGCTATGGAAACCCTCTACCGATGAACTACCCGGCTGGGACAGCCCCTGGGGCCGCGGCCGACCGGGATGGCACATCGAGTGCACTGCCATGATCATGGCGCACCTCGGCGATACCATCGACATTCACGGCGGCGGCAGTGACCTGATTTTCCCGCATCATGAGAACGAAATGGCTCAGGGCATGTGTTGCGTGCCGGACAGTCAGGGCTATGCCCGTTACTGGATACACAATGCGATGCTGGACGTCGAAGGTGAGAAAATGTCCAAGTCGCTTGGCAACTTCACCGTGCTGCGCGACGTTCTAAATGATCAGCCGGGTGAGGTCGTGCGCCTGACGTTGTTGTCGGCGCATTACCGGTCGAACCTGAACTGGTCCAAACAGTTACTCAGCCAAAGCCGTCAGACCCTCGACCGGCTGTATACGGTATTGCGTGACAGCGAAGACCTGGAACCGATAATGCCAGCTGATCCATCGTCACTTGATGGCGTGCAAGCCCTGCTTGACGATCTGAATACGCCCAGAGCCATCGCTGCCCTGTACGATCTGACCAATCGCTTTTTCAAAGCGACGGACACGACAGTCCGGGCACAACTCAAAGGCGAGCTGATCACCATTACCGGTATCCTGGGCATCGCAAGACAAAAACCAGCCACCTGGTTTCAGGGTGACCAGCGCGATGGCCTGGCGGCCGACGCCATCGAAAAGCTGATTCAACAGCGACAGGATGCGAAGCAAAACAAAAATTTCGCCAGGGCTGACGCAATAAGGGATGAACTCAAACAAGCAGGTATCCTGATTCGGGACACCCGCGAAGGCACCCAATGGTCACGCGACACCTGAACCGGCAAAACCGAGCGCTGCAGAGGCCACCACTGTGTTGAAATGGCCACTCATTCTGCTGGTCAGATTTTATCGTCTGATCATCAGCCCGCTACTGGGTCCGCGCTGTCGCTACTACCCGACCTGTTCGGAATATGCGCTGATCGCACTGCAGCACCACGGTGCATTCAAAGGCAGCTGGCTTGCGATCAAACGCATAGCGCGCTGCCATCCCGGATGCGAAGGTGGTATAGATCCGGTGCCGGGCGTACCTCTGCCCGACTATGACAACCTACAGGAAGCAACGCCTCACTCAACCGACTGCACACATAAGGGCCCGCCTCATGATGATCGATAAACAACTGCTTAACATTCTGGTCTGCCCGGTCACCAAGGCACCCTTGCAATTGGACCGGGAGAAAGAAGAACTGATTTCAACGGCGGCCAAACTCGCCTACCCGATTCGAGACGGCATACCGGTAATGCTCGAAGATGAAGCCAGAGCGTTGAATCAGGAAGAGTATGAGCACTGGCTGTCAAAGAAGAGTTCACTGGCTTAACCCTAGGGTGATACCAGAATAATAACTGCGTCGGGCGCGCCCTGCCATTGGAAAAATGCGCCCCTGGATCAACAACTGCAGCGTTGTGACTGCGTTCAGATTTTAACATTCAACGGATGCCAGCGATGGCGCCATCCACATCCATGCCAATTTCCCGCATTTTGGCCAATTTGTAACGCAGCGTTCGGGCAGAAATACCCAACTTGTCAGCGGCCCGATTTTTACGCCCCTGAGTGACGCGCAACGCATCGAGAATGATTTCAAACTCGCGGTGTTTTAAATCAACTTGCATCGATTCCTGAATGGGCTCGTCTGATTCAACGTGCTCATCACCAACAGCCGCCACCAGAACCTCGGACTGTTTTAAACTGGTTTGTTGTGAATTGGTCTGTTGTGTAATGGGTTGCTGGCGTGTCGGTTCAAAATCAATGAGATGCTCACCGTCGAGCCCCAGATCCTGAGAGGTCACCCATTGCCCGGACTGTAAAATCAAAGCACGCTGCAAAGCGTTATCGAGCTCACGAATATTGCCCGGCCAATCATAGGCCAGGATGCGGGCACGCGCAGACTCATCCAGCATCACTCTGGGTTTATGCATCTTGGTTGCGTGATTCACCAACAAATGATTTGCAAGAGGAATCAAATCACCCCGACGGGCTCGCAACGGTTGCCACTGCAACGGAAAAACATTTAACCGGTAGTAAAGATCTTCACGAAAGCGGCCGGCTTTTACCTCACCCATTAAATCCCGGTTAGTCGTCGCCAGAACGCGAACATCAAGCTCAATCAGTTTGCGACCGCCAATGCGCTCTACTTCGCGTTCCTGAAGAACACGCAATAACTTGGCCTGCAGGCCCATATCCATTTCAGAAATTTCATCAAGCAGAATAGTCCCGCCATTAGCCTGCTCGAATTTACCCGGCTGGCTGGCAATGGCACCGGTAAAGGCGCCTTTTTCGTGACCAAACAGGGTCGCTTCCAGCATATTTTCAGGAATAGCCGCGCAGTTAATAGCAATAAAGGGTTGCTGCGCACGGGGCGAATGCTGGTGAATATAGCGTGCCAGTACCTCTTTGCCGGTTCCGCTTTCGCCACTGATCAGAATGGTACTGTCGGTCGCGGCCACTTTCCGAGCCAGCATAAGCACCTGTTGGCTGGAGGCTTCGCTGGCGATGGGCTCATCTATTCGGGCTCTGGGCTGGTTGCCATGGCGCTCCAGCAAGTCGATCAGTTGTTCTGGCTGAAAGGGTTTAACCAGGTAATCAACCGCACCGCAGTGCAATGCTGATACGGCTTTTTCCACTGTGGCATAGGCGGTTACCAGCAAAAACGGAATTTGCGGTTTGTGCTGACGCACGTAGGCCAGCAATTCGTGCCCATCCATTCCTGGCATATTGACATCACTGACGATGAAATCGACCGGCGTTTCATTCAAGCGAACGATGGCAGCTTCACCGCAGTCGGCTTCAACCACTTCATAATCTGACAGCTTCAGGGTATCGCTAACGGCCTCTCTCAGGCTTGAATCGTCCTCAACAATCAACACACGCATACTTTTCTCCTCAGCCCGATCTCGCGAACCACTGCGTTCTATAACACGAACAAATCACCGGGTGATTTATCCTTTAACCGGTAAAGAGAGCGACACTTGCGTGCCCTCTCCTGGATGACTGTGAATGGTAAACTGGCCCTGATGGGCGCGGGTAACCGCAATAACCACTGGTAAACCCAGCCCGGTGCCGTGACTTTTGGTGGTAAAAAAAGGTTCGGTAATCTGATCGACCGTAGCCGCATCCATGCCCGGGCCATTATCGGCAATGGTCAGCACCAGTTGCCCGGACTGGTGACGTGCGATGACCTGGATTCTGGGTTCAGACCTGATCGACTCAAACGCATTATTGACCAGGTTACTGAGGGCACTGACCAACGCGTCCTTCTGACACTGAACCAGAGCGCCATCGCTGTCATCAACCCAGCTCAGTGCATCCGGATGCTGTTGCATGACCACCGAGAGGTTGTCTTGCATGCCTGCAAACAGCGCTTCTGCAGTCAACTTATGAATCAGCTTGCACTCACCTTTAACGAACACCAGCATGTCCTGAACCTGCTGTTCCAGGTGATGCAAACGGCCCAGCAGCTTATCGACAAACTGTTCACGGACGGACTGACTGACCTTGGGATTTTTAAGATTTGATGCATACAGCATCGCTGCAGACAGCGGCGTACGAATCTGATGTGCCAGTGAAGCAACCATGCGACCCATGGCCGACAGGCGTTCATGGCGCGATAACTGCGCCTGCAAGGCTCGGGTTTGCGTCTGGTCAGTGAGTAATATTAACTGACCGGCATTGTCTAAAGCGCAGGTTTCAATACTCACCAGTCGGCCGTCAACCAGGGATATTTCATGGCCGTCATTCTGGCGTGGCTTGAACGCATGGCGAATAATGCGAACCCAGGGTTCGCCGATCAGTCGGGGCAGCGTGTCATTTTTTAACAATGACTCTGCTGCCGGGTTAATGCGGCTGATGCGTCCGGTGTTGTCAATCACAATCACCCCGGCGGGAAGCAACGTCAGCAAACTCTCCAACTGGTCGGCCAGACGTTCTTTTTCTGACAACTCCTGCATGCGTTGTTCACTGACCGTCGCCAACTCGCCACTGAGCTCAACAACACGGGTCTCCAGCATGTGGTAGCTTTTAGTTAACTGCTCGGATACCTGATTAAATGTCTCAAACGCCTGCTTCAAGTCGTCCAGAGACCGCTCTGACATCTCTGTCGACAGTTGCTTGGCGTTCAGGTTGTCAAAATGTGGCACACCCATGCCTTCTCCCAGTGACCGATTTTTGGCGCTTAATAGGGGTTTAGCAAGAGAGGTGCCAGGTTTGTATTTTGGGAAACTTACGGAAAAAGACAGAACGGGGGCGCATCATTGCGATTACGCGCTTTATAAACGCCCAGAGTTAATGACTGGCTGATTGACTTCGAGCGATGCACATCGCTCAGTCTGTCGTTTCGCGCTTGTTTATTTTGTATTTGCGCATTTTTTCGACCAGGGTGGTACGCCGGATATGCAGTTTCTCGGCAGCCCGAGCCACGACTCCCTGGGAATCATCCAGAGCCTGCTGAATCAGATTGCGTTCAAGATCGGTCAGGTACTCTTTCAAATCCAGACCATTTACCGGCAATAAGGCAGCCTGTTCGGAGTGTGCAATACTGAATGAGTCTGACTCAAAAGCAGGAGGCAATTGCAACGAGGCTTCATCTTCGTCATCGACATGGCGGTATTTCAGAGGTAGCTCCTGAATCCCGACAACACCATAAGGATGCATAATAGCCAGCCGCTCAGTCAGGTTGGCCATTTCCCGAACATTACCGGGCCAGTCATGTCGCACCAGTGACATCACCGCCGCTGAATTAAAACGGATCGAACCTCGCTTTTCGTTTTCCATGCGGGCGATCAACTCGTTCAACAACACCGGAACATCTTCAGACCGTTCCCGCAGCGGTGGCATTTCAATCGGAAAGACGTTTAGCCGATAGTAAAGATCTTCCCGAAAGGTACCTTCCGAGATCATTTGTTCCAAATTCCGGTGGGTCGCCGCGATTACCCGAATATCACAATTAAAGGTTTTGTTGCCGCCCACGCGCTCAAAGGTTCGCTCCTGCAGAACCCGCAACAGCTTGACCTGCATATTGAGCGGTAAATCACCAATTTCATCGAGGAACAGAGTGCCCCCTTCCGCCATCTCGAACCGGCCAGCGCGGGTTGTAATAGCGCCGGTGAAGGCGCCTTTCTCGTGACCAAAGAGTTCACTTTCAATCAGTTCAGTGGGTATGGCGCCGCAATTGACCGGGACGAAGGGCTTGTGACGTCGATGCGAGTTGTAATGCAGGTTACGGGCAACCACCTCTTTGCCGGTGCCGCTTTCACCCTGAATCATGACCGTGACTTCTTTATCCGCCACCTGGGCCATCATTTCTCGAACTTGCTGTACACCGCGACTGGTGCCAACCAGTGAACGAAACAGATTAACTTCCCGGCGCTGACCACGGCCGCGGTTCAAATCAAACTGCTCGCGGTACATTTGCGCGCGGTGCAACGTATCAAGCAACTTGTTGTAGGTCGGTGGCATGGACAGACGGGCGATGACGCGATGGCGCAGCTGGTCGTCCAGTAGCTCGTATTCGGGGTGTTCGGACATCAGGATAACGGGTATCCCCTCATCCCAGTCGGCGACAGCCTGTACCATTCTGGCCAGTGACAATTGTGCATCACCCAGAACAACGGCAACCAGATCATCGGAACCACCCAATTCATCTATGGCCCGGGTTTGCCAATTGTCACTGGTGATGACGACGCTTACCTCACCCAGAAAATCCAGAATAACCTTGATGTCCCGACGACGCTGATCATCATCGTCGACCACCAGAAGCTTTATTTCACGCCACATTAGAAACCTTTCCTCACAGTAATACAGTATTGATGGCACCTCACCCGACACCATACGTCAGGAATTTGACTATATTAGTACAGTAAAGACAGTGTAACTGGGGATGTCAAACTCACGACGTTGCCTGATAAAAACGCGCCAACAAACCGATAATGCCTTTATTTTCAGCGTCTTACCATAGAAAAACTCGAAACTCCATGAATCAAGACGCCTATCAACACAAGAAAAAAGCGGTGAACAACAGGGAAAACTCAGAAAGGTGGTGCTAATTGATCAGAAAGACCGGCTAACGTGATGTTAACCGGAACCCACTATTTTCTAACCGGTTATCGACTGACGTTGCCGCACCAGATCACCGGTTCGATCTTTCTGGCCTTGCTGTAGCTGCGAAATACTCGCCAGAACACCGCCATAGAGCCCCAGAAGGCATTCAATTCGATACTTCAGACGGGTTACGGCCATACCGTCATTCAGCACTTGGTCATTAATGACTTCCAGTAGCTCATTTACCGCCTCATCCCAGACTTCCAGGTCTTGAAGTGATTGCATATCCTGTAAGGCATAACCCTGGTCGATCAGAGCATTCGCCCTACTCACGAGGGTTTCTTCAGGTATGGCTGACCGGCTGACTGGTTGGGGCATGACCAGGGCCATGGTTATTCACCGGCCTGATTCTGGTTAACGGTCTCATCCCGAATGGCGTCCCATGAGGATTTGATCTGTATTAACAGACCGGCTACTTCGTCGAGTATGGTTGCGTCATTGCGCGCGTTGGCTTCAAACAACCGGCGCAGCATATAGTCGTATAACCGTTCAAGGTTCAGTGCGAGCTCACCGGTGTCGGTATTAAGGCTGTCTTGCAGGCCGCCAATAATATCGATGGCGGAATTGATCATTTTGGACTTTTTGTCATATTCCTTACGCGCCATATGACCTTTGGCCGTGGAGATTCTGGCCAGAGCACCTTCAAACAGCAGTTGAATCAGCTTATGGGGGTCGGCGTCCATAATTGAGGTTTCAGTACTGACCGACTGGTACTGCTTGATCCCCTGTGCGTACATAGTATTACCTCTCAGACCACTGATTTTTTTACTCATTTCAGCCTCCCGATAACCTTCAAGCCCGCTCTGTTTCTGACCGTCATGTCAGATTCGCGCTGCTGCCTGGTGCCGTTGGTAAAGCTTACTCCATATAACGGCGAACTGCCGGATATGTTGAGTGTTTTTTTGCAGTGCAATCCAGGGTGGCTCTGAACAATTCACTCGAGGCTTTGCGGGCATTGTTCAGAGCCACCCCCTAGTCTTCTTTTTGATGCTGACATGCGCCCGCAATGCGGCGCAGGCAAACATTGGCACGGCACTGGCAATAGCCCCTTCAATGAACGAAAAAACGGCCAGACTCGCCTCATACCGGCGACCCATTGCCGCTTTTTCACCACCGGCGGTTAACTATTAACCGCTTGCAACTGGCAGCGGCAAAGCCGCTCACCCGAATAGGTGCGTTATGAGGCATTCATCACAAGCGCTGGCAAAGTCTGGGCACGAACCCGATTCAACCCCGGTAGCCCGGCAGCATTCGCTTACTGAACTGGATCAGCAGGCGCGGCAATTCTATGAACTCAGCCTCAGTGACCGGGTGAGCAATGAACATACGGCCCAATACCGGGGCCAGGCACGAGCGATCGCTCAGCAACTGCTGGATCAGCAGACTGACTACGCCCCGGCACTGAACCTGCTCGGGCGTATTGCCCTCGATGAAGGGTTCTACGAACGGGCCGAACACTATTTGCACTATGCCCTGCGCAAAACGCCTAATGACGCCGGGTGCTGGTATTCACTCGGCCATGTGAAATTGGCCACCGGCCATTATGACGATGCGCTCAAGTACTTCAGCCGCAGCCTGGAGCTGGCGCCCGGTGAGACGCGCGCGGCTACCTCGCTGGTCTATACTTTCGCCCGGCAAGGCAATGTGGTGCAGGCCTTCAATGGCTACCGGCAACTGTTCAGCCTGAATCCGGATGATGAACACATTCGCGCCAAGCTATTCGAGGTCTCCCGCCACATTCAGGCCGATAGCTACTTGCCCGATCTGGCTGACGATGTCATCCGCTGGCTCAAGCTCGACAAAGTAGACCACGATGGTATGGCACCGCTGACCGCTTCGCTGCTGCGCCACAGGTATCACCTGGAAGACGCTGATGCCATTGTCGATCTGCAAGATCTGGCCAGGGACGAGATGCTGGCACTGGCCTTGAATACCCTGTATTTCAGCCACCCTGATCTTGAAGACTTTCTGATTCAGGTTCGCAAACAGGTTCTGCTTAACTGCCTGGCCAACCAGTTCTCCGATTCAGTACTGCTGCGACTGGCAGCCGCCTTCGTCATGCAGGGCGTACACAACGAGCACGTCTGGGCACAGGACGACGAGGAACAGGTTTTACTGAGCGCTTTGCGGGACTTGCTGGAAACAACGCTTAAATCTGCCCAACTCCAACCAGGCGATGTAAACAGCGCCCTGTTGATGTACGGCATGTATGAACCCCTGCATCGCCTAGAAAACAGCCAACGCTTGTCCGAGCTGCCGCTCAACCGCTGGCCAGCTTATACCCGGCCCATTATCCGCCGTTGCGTAACCGAACTGCATGAAGAAATAACGCTGGCGACCGATATTGAACGGCTGACCCCGATTAACAATGCGATCTCAAAAGAAGTCCGCCAGCAGTACGAAGAAAACCCCTATCCCCGCTGGCTGCATCTGGGATACAACACACCAACCAATTACGGCCGCGCTCTGGAGTCTGAACTGGAAGGCTTTCGGGCCCCTCAACACTTCAATATGGGCACGATCCGGATTCTGGTCGCAGGCTCGGGCACCGGCCGGCACGCTTTGCATGTCGCCCGCTACTTTCGCGACGTTGAAGTGACCGCCATTGATCTGAGCGCGCGCAGTTTGGCCTACTCCAAACGCATGGCAGAACGCTATGGCATTCGCAACGTGCGTTTCCTGCAGGCTGATATTCTGGAGCTGGATAAACTCGACGAGCAATTCCACGTGATCGAATGCTCGGGGGTGTTGCATCACATGAGTGATCCGCAAAGTGGACTGAAAGCCCTGCAACGCCGACTGGAAGTGAACGGGTTGCTGAAAATTGGTCTGTACAGCGAGCGCGCACGGCGCATTGTCACCCGCGCCCAACACCATATCGAACGCCTTGGCTACACCGCCAGACAAACCGATATTCGACGCTTTCGAGAACACTTACTGCAAAAACGACTGGAAGGTGACTTCAGCGCGCTGCTAAAAAGCCGCGATTTCTATTCCACCAGCGGCTGCCGCGACCTGCTGTTTCATGTGCAGGAGCACTGCTATTCTCCGGCTCTGATACAGGACTTACTGGACCAGCATGAGCTAGAATTTCTGGGGTTTGTACTGGCTCCGGATGCTCGCCAAACTTTTCTGGCCAGCGTCAATGGCGAGCGCTCAGAGCTCACTAATCTGAACAAGTGGGAAGCCTTTGAAGAGGCGTATCCGGACACTTTCGCGGGCATGCTGCAATTTTATGTTCAGACTAAAGGTTAATCTGTACAAAGGCATCAACAAGTGATCGCCCACTGTTGATGCCTCTGTACTGACCGTCTGTCACGGCTACTGACCCGTCGAATGCACCGGACCGGTCGTTTCTGCCGATGCCTCGACCGGCGCACCCTCTGCCAAATGAATGGTTTGTGTCGGGAACGCAAATTCAGCGCCGTGTCGCTCAATGATGGCAATGATTTTCAACATGATGTCCTGTTTTATCTGGTGAAACTCCTTCCACACCACGGTTTTGGTAAAGGTATAGACAAAAAACTCGATCGATGACGATGCAAACTTGTTCAGGTTAACCATCAGTAACAGGTTTTGATCAATCGCTTCATGCTGTTTAAGCATAGCCTCTACGTCATTGATGATGGCTTCTACCTTGCCTGCATCATCGTAACGAACGCCTATATGCTCGAATATCCGCCGGTTCGTCATTCGTGACGGGTTTTCCAGCGTGATGTTGGCAAAGGTGGCATTGGGCACGTAAATGGGTCGTTTATCGAAGGTACGAATGCGGCTCAGGCGCCAGCCAATGTGCTCCACCGTGCCTTCAATATCCTGATCCGGCGACCGGACCCAGTCACCCACCTTGAACGGCTGATCCAGGTAGATCATCAGGCCGCCAAAGAAGTTGGCCAGCAGATCCTTGGCCGCAAAACCGATGGCGATACCGCCAATACCACCAAACGCAAGAACACCCGACACACTGAACCCCAGGCTTTGCAGCACCACTAGCGATGATGTGATCACCACCGATAAGCGCAGCAATTTACCCAGTGCCGAGGCGGTGGTCGCGTCCATCGGGTTCTTGACATTGTCGGAGTTCTGAACCGTCTCTTCGCCCTGCCGAATAAAACTGACCATAAACCAGGCAAACACCAGCACGAAGGTCACTGAGCGAACCGGATCGACAAAGTCGAAGATAGGTGCATTGGAGACTCGTCTGACCACCTCAGTGGCCAGAAGTAAACCGTTTAACCAGATAAATAAGCGCACTGGCTTGCGCGCCGACCGAATCAGCAGGTCATCCCAGAAGGTGTTCGACTTCAGTGCCACCTTTCCCAGGTGGTCAAACACCTTTTTGGCCACATAACTGACAATCAGGGTGAGCAACACAACCACAAACGCCTGGGCGATCCAGGCGTACTCTTTACTCAAAATTAAAATGCCGGTCACCCCACTGACCAGTGAATCCATATCCATGCCGTATCAGACCTCAAAATTGTTGAACAGAAAACGCGAATGACAAACCGAAAGACGCGGCTAACCAGCGGTGCCTTTTTTTAAGCAGCGCAATGTAACGGCTTGGGGCCTAAAAGTGTAGTGTGGGGCGGTGCTCAGACAGAGATGTTTTGCCGGGCGGGTAGCCAGCCTGTCATCAGTTTAATCCAGGCGTAGGCAGAGACAGAGCCGATCAGGATAACGGCCGACATTTCAAAACCGGCATCATCGAGCATGAATATCAGACCAAATTGAACCAGATACCCACTGAGCAGGGCGCACCAGCGGCAAAATACGGTCGAGCGCGACCATTCGTACCAGCAAAGCAGCGGTACGAAGAGAAAGGCGACTACCCATTGGCAGGCCTAAAAGAAAGAGACTAATGCGAAAGATTCATTCATAACTTATTTTAACGGCTTTAGTCACGCCATGACAGCCTCTCATCGAATCTTTAACGTTAACTGACGCACAGAAACAAACGTCGGACTCACCTACTCTGTGACTTGAGTCTCGTTTCGATATGTGCTGGCAAGCAGACTCTACTGAAACGCCCGGTCGTGATAAACTGCCTTATTGAAAAAACATCAAGGCACATTGCCACCAGAGCAGACAGTGAATCATCAATGAAATGGCATTTTGGACATAAACTCGCGTTGATCATGACATTGCTGGTGCTGCTGGCGTCCAGCGTTCTGGGCTATACATTGGTATATCGTCAGTTCGCGATGATGCAGACCCAATTCACCGACACCGGCAATGCCTTGTCTTCCCAACTCGGTGCCGCGTCAGTCGAATTGGTGTTTACCGAAGATCAACTCAGCCTGGTCAGTCTGGTGAATTCTTTGAACGATCAGCCCTCTGTCATTGCCGCCAGTGTGGTCAACAAGGATGGCAATGTTCTGGCCGAGGCCGGGACTGCCTTGCCAAGCGTCAACGCCGATCAGGCGTTTCAAAACCAAGGCATGATTGAAGCCAGCGATAATGTGGTCTGGTTCTTTTCACCCATTGTCTTCCGCGGCGTCAGCGGCGGTGCAGCCTGGGTCGGGCTGGACCGTTCAGCGATGGTGGCCGGCCAGAACTCGATCATTCGCTCCGGTATCATCGTCGTCAGCCTGTTGGTGCTGTCTATCACGCTTATTGCCATTCGCCTGGGTCAGTCGCTCGGCAAGCCCGTGCGAGACTTGATCGAGGGTACCCGCGCGATCGAGTCGGGCCATTATGGATTCCGGATACGGGGGCAGCATCAGGGGGAATTCAGCGATCTTACCCAGTCGTTCAATCACATGTCACAGGAACTCGAGCAGAAACAACGTATCGAGCGCCTGTTTTCCCGATTCGTCAGTGACCCAGTCGCAGCGCGCTACATGGCCCAGGACAACGTTGAGCTGGCCCGTGAAGGCAAACGCGTTGACGCCAGCATTCTGTTTGTTGATCTGGTCGGTTACACCAGCTTCAGCGAGGGTCGCCACCCGGAAGAAATTGCCGAAGTCCTGAACCTTTACTTCACTGAATTTGCCAATAAATGCCATGAATTCCATGGAAATGTCGACAAATACATTGGAGACTGCGCCATGCTGGTGTTCGGCTGCCCGCAGTCGGACCCGGAACACCGGTATCATGCCATGGAATGCGCCTTGCAAATTCGTGACCGCATCACGGCCATTAACCAGGAACGCAGCGCACGCCAGGAGCCCTGTCTCGACATCCGCATTGGCGTCAGTGGCGGTACCGTCTTGGCGGGTCTGCTCGGCTCACATGAGCGCATGCAATATACAGTGATTGGCGAAGCGGCCAATCTGGCGTCCCGGTTGTGCGATCTGGCAGACCTCGGCCAGGTTGTAACCGACGAAACGTTCTACGCCCTGTTACACAAACGCCACCCTTTGCAGGTACTGAGCACCGAAAAACGTTCCATAAAGGGGTTTCAAAGTGCGGTTGAGGTCCTGACCATTAACACCTGGGCTGCCAAAACAGCTTTTAAAGAGCAACCAGACTCTGACATTCGGGCAGCGGACGTTCCAGTGACCAGGGAGTCAGAAGCATGAACCGATTTATTATTCTGGCTGCAGCCGTCTGGCTGGGCGGTTGTGCCCAGTTTTACGCTCAGCAAAGTAACGTCAACGATCAGATCGATGTCTGGGTAGAAAACCATCAGTACGACAAGGCACTCGACACCATTGATGCAATGAACCCGGACCATGCGCTTTACAGCGAACTGCGGCAGAGAACCGGCATCATAGAAGCCAAACGCTCGGACTACATCGATGCACAGCTGGACCTGGCCAGCAACCAGGAGGCACAGGCCGACTGGGCTGAAGCCATCGATATACTCGATGCAGCCCTGAACAACCTGCCCGATGCACCTGAACTGCAAGCGCAACGGGCCGAATACGAAGAACGACGACTGGCCAGCATAGGGCGCAGTGAACGAACAATCCTGACCGCTCGTGCGCGCTATTTGTTGGCAACCCGAACCGGTGAGGAAAATCTGTTAAAAGCCAGACCCGGCAATTTCTTTGCGCAGCAGCGCTACCGTACTTTTCAGCAAGATCTGAAAACAACGTCCCGAGAGCTTTATGTCGTCGGCAAGCAGGCTCTGTATGACAACGATTCCAGCACCGCCATTCAGGCCTTGTCGTTGTCTAACCGGTTGTCGCCCAATGAGTTGAGCCAGGAGCTGTTAAACAGCATTCAGGCAGCACAGCAATCCGAGCGACAGGCCGTCAGAACCGAGCAGGCCGTCGCAGCCGAACAACAATGGCCACAACTGGAGCGTGCTTTCGCCCTGAGCATGAGCCTGAACGATCTCAATGGTGCCCAGCGCCTGCTGCGCGAGATGGCACAGCTCGATCCGACCAAAGCAGCTCCGCTGGAAGAGCAGCTCGCTAGCCGCATGAAAACCGAATCGGCCATGCTTAAAGAACGTGGCGAGCTACTGTATAGCCAGGGCTTTTTGCGCGAAGCACTGGATGTATGGGAGGAGGCACTGGCGCTTACGCCTGAAGACAGTGAACTTCAGGCCAACGCTGAACGTGCCCGGACCTTCCTGAACAATCTGGATCGATGGTCCAATTAGGCAGACATTCGACTGAGAATAGATTTACGAACCAGGCAACGCGGTGCTGGTAGCCGATTGGGCCACCGGGTACGTTCATTTGAGGCACGCTGTGAACCCGTCCATGGGGGCTCGAAGACAGCATCCATGCTGTCTAACGGCCTCAAATGAACGTACCCGACAGCCCCGCCTTGAATTTCAGGTTGCCTTCCGACAAATAGATGACTCGTTTTGTTCCGTGAATTTCACTTAGCCTTAACCTGATATTCCCCGCAGCGGCTGCACCGGTAACGGGTTACCAGCTTGCCAGCCTTCACGTCAAACTGTGGCCGGGTATCAATTTCCCAACGGTGATGGCCGTGTCGACAGAGTGTCGTCGCCTTGGCTTTTTGCTTTCGTGCCTGTTTGCGGGCGGCGTCGAGTGATCGAATATCGGCCATTATTGAGGTCCCGTGACTTTTCCGGCATGAGCTTATCAAAAAGCGGGCAGTTTCCGGTATACTTCGCCCCCTTCATGTTCAGCGAAAGACATTCAGGTTATCTATGCTCGACGCCAAAGCCCTTGCCCAACTTCAATCGCTTAAATCCGACATCAAACCCACCGTACCCGTTTTGCGCGGCACTGTTAAAGGCACTGGTCG